>Ga0247608_10001259_pt1 | contig 35906 bp, 36 predicted proteins | sample 176DNAGHGlowgp2_FD_193490 | JGI IMG/M metagenome (GOLD analysis project Ga0247608, IMG submission 193490) | Sheep rumen microbial communities from Palmerston North, Manawatu-Wanganui, New Zealand - 1766 DNA GHGlow gp2 | ecosystem: Host-associated > Mammals > Digestive system > Stomach > Rumen ...
GCCACAGTCTTTTCTATATCTACATATTCGCCACCACTTTCTATTGTGCTTGTGTATAATTTGCAAATATAAAATGTAACTCTTTCTCCTAAATTATGTTCATCTTTAACCTGCATCTCAATAAAGCATATCGTACCATCAGATAATTTTGCTCTTACATCTAATACACCTTTTTTATCTTTTTCGGTATTTCTTTTAAGTTCAGAATTTTGAATTTCTACACTTTTAATTTTAATCTTTAAAATTGCTTGCAAAAGATTTCTTAAATTTTCTTCTTTTCCATTAATTCCAAATAAGCCTTTAAACATATAATCTCGAGTTGCAGGAATTCTTACAATCTTTCCATCTAACAACGTTGCTCCATATTTGTCTTTGGTATATCTTTTTAATTCTTCTAATGTAGGTTCTTTTATAAGACTCATATTTTTCCTCCTTTTAGTATAACAAAAATTACTCATAAATTCAAGTATTTTTATTATTTTTTTATTTTTTGCGACAAATATTTATAACTATTGCTTAACCTTGTGCTGTCAATGCCTCCTTTCAAGATATACTTTTAATTCTTAATTTTTGAATTTTGTTTTGATTAAATACTTTTGATAAAATCTTTTGAAATTCAAATTTTTGCTCAAAAAAACTTTTGATTTATAAAATTTATTGTGCATTAATCAAATTGCTTATTTAAAATCTGCAATAATTTAAATATTTATTGCGTAATCATTTTACCATAATTTTCCTGCAAAGTCAAGAAAAAGATTTTGACATAATTCGACAAAATAAAGTGCCTTTTTAAGTGTCTTTTAAAATACCATTAAAATAGCAAGAACTCTAAATTAAATCCTTGCTATTTTTATTATATTTAATTATTCTTCAACATTTCCTTCTGTATTTTCATTTACTCCGTCAGTGCTAGCACCTTCAGCCTTATTGGCTCCATCAACATTTTCAGCAGATTCTGCATTCTCAGAATTTTCTTCTGCATCTGCCTTGTTAACTTTTTTCATAGTTAAGTTTATTCTACCTTGTGGGTCAATTGAAGTAACTTTAACAGTAACTTTTTGTCCAATTTTCAAATAGTCTTCAACTCTTCTAATGTGCTCATCAGAAATTTGAGAAATGTGAACTAGTCCTTCTTTTCCATTTCCTAAATCTACAAAAGCTCCAAATGAAGTTGTTCTAATTACTGCTCCATAGTAAATTCCACCAACTTCTATTTCTCTTACTATGTCTTCTATCATGTATAGAGCATCATAAGCTTTTTCGCTGTTTTCTCCATAAATGAATACTTGTCCATCTTCTTCTATGTCAATTTTAACTCCTGTTTCTTCAATTATTTTATTTATAACTTTTCCGCCTGTTCCAATAACATCTTTTATTTTTTCTACTTTAATCTTTGTTGTTATAATCTTTGGAGCATATTCAGAAAGTTCTGCTCTTGGTTCAGAAATTACAGGTAGCATAACGTCGTTTAAGATATACATACGAGCATTTTTTGTTCTTTCAAATGCTTCTTCAATTATTTTGTATGATAATCCATCTACTTTTATATCTACTTGAATAGCTGTAATTCCTTTTTCTGTTCCACCAACTTTGAAGTCCATATCTCCGAAAAAGTCTTCTATTCCTTGAATATCTGTCATCATTACATAGTCGTTTTCATCTTCAGGGTTTGTAATTAATCCTGTAGAAATTCCTGCAACAGGTCTCTTAATTGGAACTCCTGCATCCATTAAAGCTAAAGTACTTGCACATATACTTCCTTGTGATGTAGATCCATTTGAAGATAGAATTTCTGATACAACTCTTATTGCATAAGGGAATTCTTCTTTTGATGGAAGTACTGGAACTAGCGCTTTTTCTGCTAATGCCCCATGTCCTATTTCTCTTCTTCCAGGTCCACGAGATGTTCTTGCTTCTCCTACTGAATATCCTGGGAAGTTGTATTGGTGCATATATCTTTTAGATTCTTCTGTATCTATTCCATCTAAAGATTGTTCTTCGCTAACCATTCCAAGTGTTGCTATTGACATTACTTGTGTTAATCCTCTTGTGAACATTGCGCTTCCATGTACTCTAGGTAAAAGTCCTACTTCACATGATAAAGGTCTTATTTCGTCTAAGTTTCTTCCATCTACACGTTTGTGTTCATAGAAAATCATATCTCTTACAACTTTTTTCTCTAATTTGTATAGAGCTTCACCAATTGCAGACTTGTCTTCTTCAGCCTTTTCTTCACCAAATTTTTCTGCATATTCTGTATTTATTTTTTCTGTTAATACTGAAATATTGTTATCTCTTATAGTCTTGTCCTTTTCTGTAACAGCTGTTTTCATATCTTCTTTGTAGTTTTCTGATAGATATTCATATATTTCTTCATTTACTGCAAATGATTTGTATTCAAATTTTGGCTTTCCTATTTCTTCTTTCATTTTTGAAATAAATTCACAAATCTTTTTAATTTCTACATGTCCTGCTTTTATTGCATCTAACATAGTTTCGTTTGATACTTCATTTGCTCCTGCTTCTATCATAGCAATTTTTTCTGCAGTTCCTGCAACAGTAAGATTTAGGTCGCTTACTTTTCTTTGTTCTTCTGTAGGATTTATAACTATTTCACCATCTACTAAACCTACATTTACTGCTGCTGTTGGTCCTCCAAATGGAATATCTGAAATTGATAGTGCTGCTGACGCTCCTATCATTGCAGCAACTTCTGGTGAATTGTCTTGGTCAACACTAAGTACTGTAGCTACAACTACTACATCATTTCTAAAATCTTTTGGGAATAAAGGTCTTAGAGGTCTATCTATTGCTCTTGATGTTAATATTGCCTTATCTGATGGTTTTCCCTCTCTTTTTGTATAAGAACCTGGTATTTTTCCAACTGAATATAGTTTTTCTTCATAATCTACTGATAATGGAAAGAAATCTATTCCATCTTTTGGTTCTTTTGATGCTGTAACATTTACCATTACACATGTATCTCCATATCTAACTAAGACACTTCCGTTGGCAAGTCCTGCCATTTTTCCTGTTTCTATTGCTAATTTTCTTCCTGCTAATTCTGTTTCATAAACTTTAAACATTTTTTTATATTCCTCCTTTTTCATTTGGTGTCGGTTCTTTTTTGTTGAACTATAAAATCGACATCCATTTATGCATAAATTTATTTTAGAAATGTAACCTCTATAATATACTAATGAAGGTTTATCTTAAATTTAATTGTTTTTTTGATTCAAAGTGATTAATCTCAATACTTTGGTAAATATTTATACACAAAGATTTTATATAATAAAAATTAATACATTATACAAGCTACTTATCTAATAATAAATTCATGATTTAAAATTTAAAATAAAAATTGATTAACTAAAACAATTTGGTTATACGCTGTTGAAAAAGAATTGGTATTTTGACTAGGCAAAAGTTATTCGAAAGGCAAAGGAGCATATGTGATATATGTGACTGCGTTTCAAATAACTTTTAACACCGTCAAAATTCAATTATTTTTTAACTCTATTTTCTTAATCCTAAATTAGCAACTATTTCTCTATATCTGTTAATATCTTTTTTAGCTAAATAGTTTAATAGATTTCTTCTTTTACCAACCATTTTTAGAAGTCCTCTTCTAGAATGATTGTCTTTTTTGTGAACTTTTAAGTGTTCTGTTAATTCATTGATTCTTTCTGTTAAGATAGCGATTTGAACTTCTGGAGAACCAGTATCTTTTTCGTCTCTTTTATATTTATCAATGATTTGGCTTTTTAGTTCTTTTGAAATCATATTTACACCTCCTATTTCTTTTAATCCTAGAACTGAGCTTAAATTTGGTGTTGAAGTTTAAGCCAAGTTAAAGGAAATTTTTAACACTTTAATTATTATACTACATAATTTTTGAAAAATCAAGGGTTTTTCAAATTTTACATTCGTTTGTGTTATATTTTGTTATAAACTATATATTATTAAAATGTTAATTTTACATTTTCTCTTAATTATTAATTAATACACAGTCTTTATATCTAGTTTGCAATTGCTAATTTAATATTTTCAATATCTTTTTCGTTAGAAATAATTCGTTGCTTTAATTCTACATATCTATCATAAGAAATATGTGATAATTCCTTTATAGCATCCACAACTTCATTACGAATTAAGTTATCTTGTTCGTCCATTCTGTTTATCATTTCATTTCTTAAATCTTTTATGTCATCTTTTGTCGCAAAACTCTTTAAATCATCTTTTGTTGCACAATTTTTCAAATCTTCTTTTGTTGCACAATTTTTCAAATCTTCTTTTGTCGCAAATTTCTTCAAATCTTCTTTTGTTGCAAATTTCTTCAAATCTTCTTTTGTCGCAAATTTCTTCAAATCTTCTTTTGTTGCCATGTTTTTCATTTCGTTTCTCATTTCATTAACAGTTATTTGAAGATTACTAACACTTTTAACTAATGAAAGTAAAACTTCATCTCTTTCTTGATTAGTCATACTCTTCCTCCTTTCTCTGAATTTATCTTCAATTATATTTTTACTATATTCCACCTCCTATACTACAACAAATTTATTATTATTGCAATAGTTTTTTTTCTAATTAAAAGTTAGGTATTTGTATAAAAAGCTTTTATTTTTTTTAATTTGCACTTTTTTTCTTTGAATTTCACAAGATTCAATTAATTTGAAATAATATTTTAAAATAAAATAAAATAATTTATGCCTTAATAAAATAGTATAATTCCAAACATCTATTAAAAAATCGCAATAAAAAACTATTGCATTTATTATATTATCACAAAATATAATTTTTGGCAATAGTTTTTTTGAAAATTTTCCATTTTTTTACATTTTTATTAAATTATCAGTTGAAATATCTTCTTCTTTTATAGTTTTCAAAATCTTCTTTTTCTTTTTGCCTGCTGTATTTGAAGCATGTTTTACAATGGATTTTTCGTAAACATTTCTTACAAATCTTGCATTACCAAAATTCTTTGTATCTTTATATTCTGTAATTATGCTTTTAACTTTATTTTGAGCTTCTGCAGACACCTCAAATCCGGATTTTTTCATCATTCCCATAAATATTTGTAATAGCTCATCTTCTGTATAGTCTTCAAATTCTACTGTATAACCAATTCTTGAAACAATTCCTGAGTTCATATCTAAAAAGTCTTGCATTTCTTTTGTATAACCCGCAAAAATTACAACTAAATTATCTCTATAGTTTTCCATTGCTTGAATTAATGTTGCAATTGCCTCTTCATTATATGAGCTTCCTTGTCCTTTGCTACTTGCTAGTGAATATGCTTCATCTACAAATAATACTCCACCAAGAGCTTTTTGTACTACTGCCATTGTTTTAGGAGCTGTTTGTCCAACATATTCTGCAACTAAATCTTTTGATGAAACTTCAACTAATTTATTTTGTTTAATATATTTTAAATTATATAAAATTTCTGCAACTATTCTTGCAACTGTTGTTTTACCTGTTCCTGGATTACCCAAGAAAACCATGTGTAAGTTTATGTTTTTAAGTTTCAAATCATCTCCTGCTTTATTTTTAAGCTCTACAAGACTTACCAATTCATTAAGCATTTTCTTAACTTTTTCTAATCCTACCAAGCTATTTAGCTCTTCAAAAATCTCATCCATTGATTTATCTTTTTCATATTCTGGAATTTGTTTATTAAACAGTATTTTTTCTATCAAACCATCTCTATATTTTGCAAAACTTAAATCTGTTTTTGGATATGTTATAGAAATATAGTCTAATAGCTTAATTTTGAACTCATCTGTTAATTCTATAGAATTTCCAAGTTTTTCTAAAACATCATTATACACATCTTGCACATCAGGCTTAACTTCAATTATTTCAAAATCAGAAAACTCTTGTTTTAGCTCATCAGACATTAAAAACATATTTTCCAAAGCTTGTTTATTTTCTGCAGAAAAACAAGTTAAATATTGTTTTTCTTTATCTGCAATGTTTTGATTTATTTTGTATATAATTTTTTCTTTTTCGTTTTGATCTTTTGTATCAAAAGCATTTGGATTTTCAAATACTATTATATTATTGTCTGAACTATATATTTCATCAATGTTTTTTGCAGTTTCTATATCAAAAAATGATGTAAGCCCAATATCTCCTTGTGGAAGATATGAAAAGTAGTTTATATTATCATTTAAAATGTGTAGTATGTCTTGTATTGTCTCTTTACTCTTTGCAAAAATACACATGTTGAAAGAAATAAAATTCTTTTCAATTCCTTCATTATATTTTCTGATATATTCTAAAATTTTCTTTAAAGTTTCTTTTGACTTCTCGTCTATATAAAGCTTGTCTATCTTTTCAAAACTTGTTTTTAATAGCTCATCTTTGCTGGCTGGGATTATTTTTTCTTTACCTTCAGTTTTTATTTCTTCTTGCTCTGGCATATTTATTTCAATAGTATCTGCCTCTAAGCTTTCTTTAATTTGATTGTCTAGCTCTTCTTCTTCTTTTTTCTTACTTATTCCAAAAAAATCATCATATACACTTTTTAAAATATCTTTTTTATCCATTTTCTTTTATCCTTTCATCTAATATATATTGAATAAATAAGTATTTTGAGAAATAATCTTATTAACTAAATAGCTTAAAAATTTTTGGTAATTTTGCAAGGGAATCTAAAAACAAATTTTTTTAGGGTGCTTGCAAAATTAATTAGAATTTTTTTGCGTTAAATGAAAGTTACCTAAGATTATTCGAAAAATACTTATTTATGTAATCTAAATTAAATATTATATATTGCCATTTCTATAATCTCTTTTACTCTCTCTTCTTTTTTGCATAAATACAAATAACCAATAAGAGCTTCAAAAGCAGTAGAATACATATATTCTTGCACATTTGCATTTTTAGGAAGATGGTGATTTTCTGCATTTCTTCCTCTTCTTACAATGTCTTGTTCCTCAGCTGTTAATTTATCATGTATCTTATGTAGCATTTCTGCTTGTGCCTTGGCTTTTACATAATTTATAGCTTTTATATGTAATTCATGTGGTTTAAGTTTTGTTTCATTTACAAGTTTTGTTCTAACATATAGTTCAAATACACAGTCTCCGACATAAGCCCATGTTAGTGGAGATAACTGATTTATTTCAGCTTCGTCTTTTTCTATTTTAATTAATTCTTTCAATTGTAATCCTCCCCAATCTTCCGCTTCTAAAATCATCTAAAATAATTTTAGCAGTTTTTTCATCATCTACATTTCCGCCTGAAATTATAGCTCCACGTTTTTTCCCTATTTCTTGCATAATCTCGTAAATATTGAAATTTTCAGGTTGTTCTTGTGCTAAAACTTGCTCTATATATTCTAAAGATATTTTATACCTATCTGCTACATTTTGTCTATAATTTTCTAAAAGAAATTTTAAAAGCTGATATGCAATTTCTGTTTGTTCAAGTACATCATCTTTTATTGTCCCTGTAAACGCAAGATTTAACGCTGTTTTTTCATCTTCAAATTTAGGCCATAAAACCCCTGGTGTATCTAAAAGATTTATTTTGTCATTAATACTTATCCATTGTTTTTTCTTTGTAACTCCTGGTTTATTTCCAACTTCTAATCTATTTGTTTTTACAATTCTATTTATAAAAGAAGATTTTCCTACATTTGGAATTCCTAAAATCATTACTTTAATTTTTCTTCCAGTTCTGCCTTTTTCCGCAAATTTAGCTAAATCATCTTTCATTATTTCTTCTATAGCTTTTGTTACATCATTTATTCCCTTACCAAGATTACTATCTGTTAAAACACATACTTGTCCATTTTGGTTAAAATAACTTTTCCAGGCTTTATTTTGTGCTTCATCTGCTAAATCTATTTTGTTTAATACTATTATTTTCTTTTTACCTTTTGTAAGTTCTGCTATATCCGGATTTTGGCTAGACATAGGTATTCTACTATCTAGTAATTCTACTACTACATCTATTAATTTTATATCTTCTGTTATTTCTCTTTTTGTTTTGGCCATGTGACCTGGGTACCAGTTGATACTTGTACTTGCTGGGCTTTTATTATCGTTATTACTCATCTCATTCTCTCCTTAATAATTTTGATTTCTACATAAATGATAAGGTTTTGCAATTGATTTTACCGTTTTCGAAACTGTAAAGAAATAATCATTTATATCAATTGAATTAGTATTTTTTAGCTTATTTTTTATATAATCAATTACAACTATCATACTTGCTCTTATTTCAACTTCATATTTTGAAGAACACTCTATTTCAACCTTATTATCTATAATATTTGATAATTCATCATTATACTCTATTATACCTAATGCTCTCATAGTCTGTGGTATTTTGTAATCTGCACATCCTATTAAATGAGAATAATCCACTTTTATATTTTCCATTTTTTCTCTTAGATGAAGTATATCTGATGTTAATAATTGAGCTAATTTATAAAAATAAATTGTTTTTCCATCATACTCTCTTTCATCCTTAAAAGATGGGAAATTGTCAATAATAACTTCAAATAGTTCAATATCACTATGTATAGAATACACATATTTATAAAAGTTTCCATTCATTTTTTCTTTTACTATTTTACTTGTTTGAGTCAATGTTTCATATCTTTCTTGAATAAAAGGAATTTCAACATTTCCTTTTAGCATCAACTTAAACTCTTCATAAGATATATTATATAAATCTTCTAACTTTCCATCTTTAATAAATTTTAACATTGAATAAAGCAATGCATCCGATCCATCTTTTTCCCCTAATTCTGTATTTATAGTCCATTTTGGTATACCCCAAAAAGAATAATCTACAGATTCAAAAAGAAGCATAAAATTTATAACATTTTCTATTCCTAAGCCTAAGATATTATATGGATTATTGCTAAGCCAGTGTTTAAGCTCTTTGCAATTAATTGTCGTAATAAACTTATTTAATTTATCAAAATTTATTGTTACATATTTTGCGTTGTCCATTACATATTTACAACTATCTATAATTTTTTCTAACATTTTCCCTCATTCCTTTTCATTTGATAAAACATATAAAATCTAGCATTATCAACGGTTTTATAAAAGTCAGACAACCTTTTATTTTAATATCAACTCTTTTGTAAAATTTTCATTCTCTCACCTTTCATATTTTAAGTTGTTCAAACTCTCCTGTCTTACTTATTATTGTATATCCATCTTTTTTTCTTAATTCTATTCTTTCTTCTTTAGTTCCTTTAATAATTTTGTCTGCAATATCTATATGTAAAATTCCATCTAAATGGTCTATCTCATGACATAGTACTGTTGATTCAAATTCTTCAAATTCATCTATATGTTGTTTTCCTTCTAAATCAATATATTTCACTTTTATTTTATATGGTCTTTTTACTTTTCCATTATACCACTTTTTTATATCTCCTTCATACCATGAACATGAAGCACAAGCTTCCCAAAATGTAGTAAGTCCCTCTTTTGATATAATCTCTGGATTTATTAATACTTTAGCTTCATTATAGTTCTTCGTTTCTTCTTTTCCTTCATCTGTTAATCTTTTATTTAATATCTCTAAATTTGTATTTTTCACATAAACTATTCTTTTCGGAATTCCAAGTTGTACTGCTGCCATTGCCATTACTTCATTTTCCATACAATAATTTTGAAGAACTACAATATTGTTATGAAGTTCCGGATCATTAATATCTACTATTTTAGAAATTTGTCTTAAATATTTTTCATTATTTTCAATTGTTATAGGCTTTAATTTTTCCATAATCTCTCCTATCTCCTAACAAAACATTACAATTAACCCTATAATACTTAAAACTATACAGCTAGTCTTTTGTATTACGACTTTCTTGTTCAAATTCTCTTTAAAATATTTTGGTAAAATCTTTTTTCCTAATGCTCCTAGTATAAATACAAATATAGTTTGAAGACCATTTGAAACATTTGCAATCGCAATCGGAATTGTTACATTTGCAAGATTTACACATAGATGAGCAATTAAATTTAATATTTCGTTGGTAATATTTAAAGATAAATATGTTTTTCCATTATTTTTTATCGCTTTAATAAATGTCGTCCTATAGTTCTTAAAACATAATAGAATAATACCAATAACTAAAAGACTTGCTTGGAACCAGAAAGCACAAGAATTATATTCGTTATTTCTAAGTGCTAAATCAAATAAAATATAGTATATAGCTGATAGTAAAGAAGCAAATACCATTAGTAATAGTGCTTTAAGTTTACTCTTATTATTCTTTTCTTCAAAATCATATGAAATTATAACTGCTGAAAAAATTATAATTATTGAACCTATTATTTGCTTAATAGTTAAAATTTCTTTAAAAAATATTAATGCTAAAATATAGCTAAAAACAGGTATCATTTGAAACATTACAACAACTATCGATGCGTCATTTTTATCTAATGCTATAAAGTAAATATATGTTGCTAATATGTATATAATTGCTGCCATAAATACACTTATTAGAGATATTGCATTTATAGATATTGAAAATTTGCAAATTATTAGCCATATAGGGCTAATAACTAATCCTGCTACAAATGTAGAGAAAACTAATAATGTCTTTATACTACTTCCTGATTCATCAACCCCATTTATTAAAAATTTATCAATGTGTGCAGATATTCCCCATAATAGTGAAGCAAATATTGTAATTATTATTGCAATAGTCATAAGTTCCTCCAATTTTAATATATTTTTTTGATATAAAATCTATGCCCTATTAAATTCCCATTATCTCCTTCAAATTATCCGTAATCTCCCCAATATCTTTATATGGAATTAATTTAATTCTTTTATTTCCTCTTATCATTGTAGAGACTTTTTCCACATAATTACAATCATATATTGCAATTATGTTTTTGCCTATTTTATCTGCAAAGCCGAGTTCATAACCAACTCCTAATGATGGAATTGAAACTTCTGCAAAAATTAAGTCTGCCTCATATAATTTATTTTCTAAATCTTTAAATATATCTTCATCTTTTTGATATGCTTCATTTGCTATTGTGTTTTCATCTGCAACTTGTTTATTTAATACTTCTCCATATTTTTCTAATTCTTTAATTAATATTTTATATGTTTCTATTTTTTGTGTTCCTCCATATATTGAACCTGATATATATATTTTCATAATTTAATATCTTCCTTTCCCAAGTATAAAATTTTACTAAATAATTGTTTCTTAATTTAATTTCTCATAAATGTAAATTTATTTGTTTTTTATATAATATCACAAAAGCAAGTAATTATCAATAACTACTTGCTTAGTTTTGCTATTTTACGCCATTATCTTCCATCCTATTTAGCGTCTAAATCTCTTGCTTTTGTTGCAGTAATATTTCCATCAGCATCCCTATTTAAATTTAATTCATGGTATCTACTTGCTATTTTTACAGCATGAATACATTTCCTTTTTATATCCTTTAAGTCAATATCTTCTCTTTCTCCTAAATCTTGCATCATTTTCATATTTACAATATATCCTGCAGTATTTTCATCAATTGTACGTTTTCTCTTTGTAAATGGAAACCACTCTTCTTCTTGATATTTCGATTCGTCTGTTGCGAGAACTCTTCCTTCTCTATCTTTAATTCTGTGATTTACTTTCACTCCTTCAGTAGAATCGCCATTTATATATGCTGTTCGTTTCGAATAAAATTCTATTTCATCTTCTGGATATCCAAATAATTCAGAAAATCTTTCTTTAAGTTCGTATTCCATTACAAATCCTATATCTTTTGGCATAGCCCTTAACTCTTCTTCTGTCAAATCTTCATCTTGTAGTCTTTGTATATAGTAATCAAATGTATTATATTCAACTTTATCATTTGATTTATCGCCATTTTCTTGAGCACTCTTATTTGTTACTTCTTTATAAGGTCCTTCTTTAAGATTTGCATAACTACGTACAGATATACCTGCAATCCCCGCCATTCCAAATACTGCAATACGTATACAAATTCTATTCCATCCTTTATCTATTATGTCTTTTATTCTTGTTCCAGTTGGAATGCTATTCTTTGCATATGCCGCTCCTTTTGGTGCAGTAAATCTTTCAACGTTTTTTACATGATTTGAAGGTATAAGATCTAAACTTTTCCCATTAAAAGTTGGTTGTCCTTCTTCAATTTTCGTTGCTTTCATATAATTTTCAAAATCTCCATGTAATTTTTCTCTATAAGCTTTATTTCTATTCATAAAATCACCTCTTACTTATTATTTTCTTATTTACATTCTTTTTTTACTCTATAATATATTTTACCACATTTTTACAATTTTTTCAAGTTTTATGAATTTTTGTTTCACTATACAATCAGAAAAAGAGCTATGCGACTGCATTTAAGCATAACTCTTTTATTTATTTTATAAAGTCCTATATTGGTTCTTATCTGCTCTTTCATCTAATTTTCTATCATATTTATCATTATTAAAATACCAATCTGTTTTATTATCTGAAAAATGTTTTGCATTTATTCTTTGTACTGCAATATCAATAACAATACAAAGTACAATTACAATTCCTAATGCACTTACTACTGAATTTTGAAGTATACTCATATCTATTCCTTCTTCGCTACCTATAGCAGGTATAAGGTTTTGAACTATATAACCTCCAAAGTAAAAACAATATGTTACAAGATTTAATAATGCACCCCATATTATTCTTCTAATAATTAAAATAAAACAAACTAAACTTATAAACAATAAAGAAATTTCTATAGTATTGTTAAATACTATAAAACCGCCAAAATCTCCACCAAATTGTGCAGAAAGAGTTACTATAATTCTAAACACCCAAAACATTGCCATAAAAAATACTAATAACCAACTTGCTACATTTTTCATTTCTTTTTCATCCTTCCTATTTTCCTATATAATAATAGGTGAACAAGAGAACTATCTCCTTGTCCACCCACTTTATTAATTTAGTCCTCATCAACAAAATTAAAATCATCTTTAAATTTTTCTTTAAAAATATTAAATACTTTCATTAATACTTCTTCGTCATCAACACTAACATAAGATTCTTCGTCTGAATCATCATCTGTATCTTCAAGTTTTAATATTACAACTTCTCCTTCTTCCTCTTCATCATCTTGAGCCATTGGAAGTAAAACAACATATTGTTCATCATCTAAATCTATTAAATCTAAAAATTCAAATTTAACTTCTTCTCCATTTTCATTGTTTAGTACAATTATGTTATCTAATTCCTCCATATTTTCTTCATCCATTTTTTCTTTCTCCTTTCATTTTTCTTTTTAGGTTATATTATTTTTAATTATTAAGCATCTAATATTTTTCTAAAATACCTATATATTTGATTAAGCTTATTAATTATAACCTTATATTATTAAAAAATTTAATAACTATTTATTTTTATTCACATAAGTCTCCAAAATATATACTGCAGATATAGTATCTACTATATCTTTCTTTTTATTCTTGTTTACATCTAAAAAATTCATTGTTTTATGTGCTGCAACTGTTGTAAATCTCTCATCTATCCAATCAATCTTTAATGTATTATATTTACACTTTAGTTTATGAATAAATTTCTCAGTTTTTTCGGCTCTTTGAGCTTTATCACCATTAAGTAAATATGGCATTCCTACAACAATAGTATCAATTTCATATAATCCGTATATATTCATCAATTTTTTTCAGGATAATTTTATCATTTCCATTAGAATGCAATGTTTCTAATGCCTGTACAGTTATATTAAGTGCGTCTGTAATAGCAAATCCACATCTACTGTCACCATAATCTATTCCTAATGTTCTCATTACTCATCTATCCCTATATAGTTTTTTACTAGCTTTTCAAGCAATTCATCTCTCTCAATTGCTCTTATTTTATTCCTAGCATCATTATGACTAGTAATATATGTAGGGTCTCCTGAAAGAATATATCCAACCAATTGATTTATAGGATTATATCCTTTTTGTAATAATGCTTCATACACTTCTTTTAGAATCGTCTTACTATCTACATCTTTTTCTCTCTCAAACTTAAAATTCATTGTTTTATCAAAATCCATTTTTTATTTCATCCCTTTCTTTTTTACTATATATTTTATATAGTTAAAGAAGAATTAAATTTTGGCAAGGCAAAATTTTATGCAAAAAGCAGAGCATACTTTGTGTATGTGAGCATTTTTAAGTAAAATTTTAACGCAGTCCAAAATTGTAATTATTCTTTAACTTCTATATACTGTTTATTTCATTAATATTATGACTTTCATCATCTATATATGTTTCCAAACTCTTAAGTACTGTCTCTATTCCTGTTCCCTTAAAATATGTAGATACAACAAAACTTAATGTTGGTGAAACAGTAATATTCTGCTTTTTCTTTTTCTTTCTATTACGAACAGGTGAATCTAATTCCTGTACAGTATAATTTTCTTCTTCTAGTTTTATATCTAATTTTTCAACTGAATCTTTTAACTCATTGATAAAATTAGAAGCACTACTAACATCTACTCCACTAAATACTATAACAAATTTAGGTCCCATATATCTTACAAATATATAGTTATCTGATATACTTCTTTTAATAAAATCACATACCTTAGTTATTGTTTTATTTCCAAGCTCTCTAGAAATACTATTTATTTCTACTATATTAGCAATTTTGAACATACATACAGCAGATGCTACATATTGATCTATTAACTTTTTTCCAGTACCATATAAATATTCGGCAGAGTTTAGACCAGAAAATAAATCTTTTCTAACTAAACTTTCCAATGTTTTTTGATAATTAACTGATTTCATAGCTGAAATCATATTTTCTTTTGCAGTTTCAAATACAGTTATATCTATATTATCAAAGTCATGTGGAATACCACTTTCTATCAACCAATATCCTATAAATACATTATCTATATATAAAGGGAAAAACACAGCTGACTTTGCTCTTCCAAACTCTGATCTTTGGTATGGTAATCTTTCCCTTTCATTATTTACCGTAATATATTTTGGATTTGTAGTTTCTATACTGTCTTTAAAGATATCTAATTCCTGCAATGAAGAAAGAGTATCCCAATGTTTTTGATCTACATTTGATGCTCTAATAGCATATTTAGAACCATCAAAAAGTACAATAGTTGAATATTTTACTTCATATTTTTCTATTATAACATTATTTATTTCTTTTATCTTATTATTTACAGGCATTTCACTTCCTGCTATATTTATAAAATCTTGTATAATATTTAAATTTGTAACCTTTTGATGAAGACTTTGAAAGTCACGTATCTTGCTATGTATTGACATATTATATATTGTTAATACTGCTATAATAAAAACTAAAATTATTATTATTGCTATTGTCAATTTTATTACCTCCGTTTTAATAGTTTTTTCGCATATTATTTAATGTATTATTAACATTATTTGAAAAACCATTTGAATAATTGGTATTTGAATAATTGTACCCTTTTTTATTTTTTTCTTTGCTTCTTTTTGCAGGTAAAAGTGGGTATATTATATTTGAAAGCTTATTTAATATATTTTGAAAATCTTTTGGATATTTATTAATAGAAATATTGCAATCTGCTAAGCCTTCCAAATATCTTGCATAAACTTCTATATCAAAAGGTATTTCTATTGGAACTATTAAATTTCTATCAAATAATTCTGTCATCATAGACATTTCTGGGTTATTATATCTTGACATTCCGCCAACAATTTGTTTAGATGTAATTCCTCTTAACCTTAAAGCTTTATTCATTATTATTCTTATTTTTTGTTGTTCTAAAATATCTCTATTTTTTAATTCCTTCAAAAATGCTGTAAGTGGCTGAATTGTAAGTACGTCCATACTTTGTACTAAAAAGATTTCTTGAACATTTGCAAAATATTCTACAGGTGTTGAAAAGTCACAGTCAATTAATGTTGCTGAATAGTTTTTAGCCAAATTTTCTAAAATAGGTCCTACATCATTAATCTTTGTACTATTTTGACCTGGAATTTCTACATATATAGATAAATTTTTTGAGACTTTCATTCCTCCTGCTATTCCTTGAGAAATATCTTCCAAACTGCTTGCTGCTGCGTTTCTCAAAGAATCATCATTATTGTTGTAAATATAATATGAGTTTTTGTTTTGAGTTGCGTCTAAAATTGCTGTATTAATACCATTTTCAGATAAAATCTTTGCAATGTTGTTTACTATAAATGATGTACCATTTTTACTTGTTCCAACAAATGCTACAACCTTTCTATCACTAGATAATAGGTTATTGTAGTTCGAATAATCATAATCATCATAAGTTTGCTCATAACTTTGAATTTCCATATTTGAAACTGGTGTATTTTCAAACCCAGAAGTATAATTGTCTTGTTCATAATTTTGTTTTCTATTAAAATTATAATCTTGGAAATTTTCTTCGTAATTATAACTATTATCTTCGTTGCTGTCATTATAATTATAGCTTGTATTATCTTCTTCGTCCTCTTCATTATCTTCATCGTCTTCGTCTATTCCAGGTAGTATGTCATCACTTATAGGCTCTGGTCTTAGAAGACTTTCATCTATTGGCTCATATTTATTTTCGAAATCATAGCTTTCTTCTTCATTATCAATTCCAGGTAATATATTATCAAACTGTTCTTCTTGAACTTCTTCTTTTATTTGCTCTTGAACTTCTTCTTGTTCCTCTTTTTCTACTAATTTTTTTGGAGGTCTACCTCTTCTCTTTTTTTCAGGTTCTATCGTTTCTTCTTTTATTGTTGGCTTCTCTATTATATTAGAAACTTCATTTAATTCTTCGAAATCATCGTCATCTTCGTCATTATCATTGTCTTCGAATTTTGGTAAAACATTTTTCGCTGATAGAGGACTTTTTATAGTTACCTTCTTTACTAAATTTTTCTCTATAGATGATGGAACAACAATATTCTTTTTGTTACGCTTTTTATTTCCATTTAATAGCATTTCACTTGTTGGATTAACTTCTGTTTGCTTACGTACTTTGCTGTTTTTTGTTCTATTTCCTACTGCACTTGGTACATATTCCTGATAAGTTGGTGAAACATCTTGTAATATTTTCTTAACATATTGTGGCAAAATAGCTATTATAATTTTCATTTGGTTTTCATTGTATTGAGAAGCAATTTTTGTAAAAACTTCATCATATTTTTCTTCATTTTTACCTAATTTTTTGAAATAACTTAAAATATGTTGCATTTCTTCTTCACTAACATCGTTTTCATCTTCTGGATCATATTCTACAGCTTTTGAATCTATTTTGTAATATAATTTTGCTTCCTTTTTCGAACGTGGCGAATTTATAAGTCTACATACAACATCAGTACTTCTATCTGTTCCAATAATTGCATTATAAATACCTATTCCAAACATTTTAACTAAAACATCTTCACCTTTTGCTCTTCTATCTGTACATATTAAAATGATTGGAATTTCTTTGTCTCTTGAGTTAGATGCTTCATCAGTTATGGTGTCTAATTTATTAAAGATAAATTTATCTTTCTCTGCATAACTTGTACTTGTAAATTCCTCTAACTCTTCGTCAATAATAATCCTATCATAAGTTTTGTCTCTTTGTAACTCTTTTATAATTGCATTAAAATAATATACATTTTTGTAAGAAATTATTTCTTTATATTCTCTTTGATATTTTTTTACTATAGATAAAGAAACTTTTTCATCATGTACTGCAAATAAAACTTTCATTTGTTATTACTCCCTTCCTAATTTCACTACTAGCGCGAATATTAATGGTAATACTTGGCATATTATAGTCAATGTAACAACTGCCACTATCATTCCTAAACCTTTTTCTGCGTTTTCTAGGTGTCTTGCTCCTATAATTACTTTATAAATTATACTAATTATAATTCCTAAAAAACAAAATGGAATACTGTAAACTTGAACAACATGTAAGATATATGCAGTTAATCCATAACTATCTGAGCCATATTTTTGTTTATATTCTTCTAATGAATTAGCTTGGCTTTCTTTCAACTTAATTAAATTACCATTAGCACTATTTACCTCATCTATAATGTTACTATCATTGTTAGCATATACATATGTTGTAAATATATTAATTCCTATAATTATTAAACATAAAACTACCATACATATTGTTAATGCTTTTTTCATTAATAACTCCTCCTATTTTTAATTATGTATTTGCTTATATATTTTTACACATATATCATACAATATAATTAAAAAAATAGCAAGGATTATTTTAAAAAAAATTTATTTTTTATAATCCTTGCATAATTATTAAAAAATTATCATTTTAGTTTACTATATAAATATTGCATATGTGTATATACTCCATTTGCCCAATTTTTATCTGTTGCATATCTTTTATTAACAGCTGACAAAGTATTTCCACTATAATATTTTCCATTTGCAGATTGACCATCATATATAGTTGTTCCTTTAGGATTTAGATAGTACTTAACAAAAACTCTTGAAACCAAGTCAATTGCTTCTGCATAATCATCAAATGTATATGCTCCGTTATATGGATTTGAGTCATAAGCTCCATATCCAAATAAGTTATTTTTGTTTAAGGCGATTTTTGATGTCCCCCATGCACTTTCATGAATTCCAACTGCTGCGACAAACATTCCATTTATATTATATTGTTTTTCTATGTAGTAAAAATATTTTGCATTCTTTTCAAATATTTTATTCTTATCTTTTGAATCTGTAAGAGCTTTTGTAAATTGTTCTAATGTAAATCCACTAGGTCTATTAAGTGCAATATTAAAGTTTAAAGTTCCTGAAGTCGTTCCTTCTTGAACTTTAGGTTTTGGTTTTGGCTTTACTTTTGTACCAATATCTATAACTTTATTAATTGAAGACTTAACAACAACTGCCGAAACTTGTTCTTCTTTTATCATTTTTCCATTTTTGTCAAAAATCTTTTTTGTAGTAATTGCTTGTATTCCATTCCTGCCCTCTTGTGCTACTTCAGTTGTACCTATGTATATGTTGTCATTATTTCTATATTTTGTTATATATTCTAGTTCTTCTTGATGCACAGAAATTTCTTCTCTATATCCACTACTTTGCGTGTTTTTTTCAATTATTTCATCAAGATTTATTTTTTCAGCATTGCTTATTTTTAGTTTTTCATCAGTTGTTTCAGTGGATATTATATCTTGATTAAATATTTCCGTTGTTGTATCATCTTGGCTAATTCTTTCTGTTGTTGCTTCGTCTTCTTGATATACTATTTTGTTTTCAACATCTTCGTATGCATAAGTTACTTTTTCTGCTTTTTGTATATATAATAATAATGCAATTGTTGCAATTAGTGTCAGAACTACTAAAAAAATTTTTATTCTGTTCTTTTCTTTTGATTTCATATTTTTCCTTTCCTTATATCGTTTTTCTTTTTTATGTGTTTATGCGTTCTATTTATGTATTTAGTTTTAAGTTCATCTTTTTTATCTAAAATAATTCTAGTATTTTTGACGATTTTTGTCAAGGGATTTTTTTGGCAATTTATTATTTCGTTTCCATCTTTAATAAAATGCATATTCTAGCTAAAAAATAGCAGAAATCCTTAATTTAGAATTTCTGCTATTTTTCATTGTCTTTCTTATAAATAGAGCTTCAGTTTGAATAATTTGCTTAATTAGACATTCCATATTGACTATATAACCAATTCATGTAATTAAATGGTGTCATAGTTTCTGGCATTCCATAATCTATTCCAAAAGTATCTACAGTAACAGATTTTATTTTAATATCTTTTTTTGGTACAGATTCTTCAGTATTTCCTGTTTGTTCACTATTGTCTGCTTTTTTTACCTTTACTTCTGAAATTTTCTTTACTATATCCATTCCTTCTATTACTTTACCAAATCCTGCATAATATCCACTTAAATTTGTGTGTTTGTCAGTCGTCATAATAAAGAATTGTGTTCCTGCAGAATTGTATGATTCTTCAGCAAGTGTTGCAGAATATGCCGTGTAATCTGCACGAGCCATAGCAACTGTTCCTTCTGTAAGATTCAAATCATTTTTTTCAAATTTATTTGCTTTCATTTCACCTTTTATTGAATATTCTGTTTCATCATCATTTTGATTTAAATCTTTTAATTTAGCACTTCCTGTTCCGTCTCCATTAGAGTCTCCACCTTGTATCATAAAATCCTTTACAACTCTATGAAATTTAAGTCCATTATAAAATCCATTATTTGCAAGTTTTACAAAGTTTGCTACCGTATTTGGAGCCTTTTCAGGATATAATTCCATTTTTATTGTTCCATAATCTTCTACTTCCATTGTAACTATAGGATTTTGTACTTTAGTTGTAGCCTTTTTTACATATCCTGCGCATAAAATACCAAGAATCGCAATTAATGCTATTATTACTACTATCATCATTATTTTCTTTAAAATTTCATTACTTTTTGTTTCTTCAATATTTTTATTTTCTTCCATTTTTAAATCAATCCTCTCTTTTAGGTTACTTTTTGGGACGGAGGAAAAAATCCACCTTCGTCAAACATTATTATCTTACACTAAATTTATTTTGGTGTCAAGAAAAATTTTAAAAGTTTCTTGCCTTACTTTACAAATATTTCTCTCTTTTTGCATATTCAGTATGTAATAGTTCATGAGCTTTGTGTCCATTTGGCTCTCCAAAGAACTCTTTATATATCTCTTTAAGTACAGGATTTTGATGAGATTTTCTTATTGTTGATTTTTCATCAATTGTATATAATGCATCTGCTCTTAATTTTCTAACATCATATTTTCTTCTTGTTTTTGATGATTTAATAGGTTGACCTCCACCCATTATACATCCTCCTGGGCAAGCCATAACTTCGATAAAGTCTGCTTCTGCAGTTCCTTTCTTTACCATTTCCATAACTTTTCTAGCATTTCCAAGTCCACTTGTAACAAGTATTCTTATATCTTTTCCATTTACATTTACTGTTGCTCTTTTTATTCCTTTTTCCCCACGAACATCTTCAAATTTTATTTCTTCTAAATCTTTTCCTGTTAATAAATCTTGAGCAGTTCTTAGTGCTGCTTCCATTACACCACCTGTTGTTCCAAATATTGCTCCTGCACCTGTTGCTTCTCCCATTGGGTTATCAAATCCAGAATCTATTAAACCTTCAAAATCTATATTTGCTTGTCTTATCATCTTTGCAAGTTCTCTTGTTGTAATTACTGCATCCACATTATCTAAGTCCTCATTTTTCATCTCTGGTCTTTGTCTTTCAAACTTTTTAGCAACACATGGCATTACAGATACAACATAAATATTTTTTGGATCTATATTATTTTTTTCTGCATAATATGTTTTTAAAATTGCTCCAAACATTTCATGTGGTGACTTACAACTTGATAAATTTGCCAAATATTCTGGATATTCCATTTCTATAAATCTAATCCATGCAGGGCAGCATGATGTAAGCATTGGCAAAGGTTTCTTTTTATTTGATTTTAATACTCTATTTATAAACTCAGTAGCTTCTTCCATAATTGTAAAATCAGCACCTGTATTTGTATCAAATACTTTATTAAATCCTAGCCTTTTAAGTGCTGTGACCATTTTACCTGTTACATTTGTGCCAATTGGCATACCAAATTCTTCTCCTAATGCGACTCTTACAGCAGGTGCTGTTTGTACTAATACAACAGCATTTTCATCTTTTAATTTTTTCCAAACTTCATCAATGTTTTCTTTTTCATGTAAAGCTGCAGTTGGGCAATTTTGAATACATTGACCACAAAATGTACAGTTTACATCAGCTAAAGATTTATTTCCAGCAGTAGAAATAGTAGAGTCGAAACCTCTATTTACACATTCAATTGCACCTATCTCTTGCACTTTTTGGCATGTACTTGTACATCTTCTACAAAGTACACATTTTGCTGTATTTCTAACTATTGAAGTAGATTTATCATCTATTTGCTTATTATTTATCGCTCCTTCGAATTCCACATCTGTTATTCCGAATTTTTGAGCTAAATCTTGTAACTCACAATTTCCATTTCTAATACAGCTTAAGCATTTCTTTTCATGTGCAGATAAAATTAATTCTAACACATTTTTTCTTGCTTCATTTACTTCATTTGTATTTGTTCTTATAACCATTCCATCAGTTACCTTTTGCATACATGAAGGTACAAATCCTCTTGCTCCTTCAACTTCTACAAGGCACATTCTACAGTCTCCTACTTCGTTTATATCTTTTAAGAAACATAGTGTAGGAATATCTATTCCTACAGTTCTTGCAGCTTCAAGAACTGTCATATTTTCAGGCACTTCTGTTTCTATTCCATCTATCGTAATTTTAATCATTATTTTTCCTCCTTGTTTTCAATAAAATCGCCACTTCGTCAAAAGTCAATTATTTTTCAAATATTAGTGTATAGCTTTAAATGGGCACTTAGCAATACAAGTTCCACACTTAATACATTTTTCTTGATTTATTGTGCGTTTTGTTCCTGGTCCTTCTCCTTCAATTGCTCCAACAGGGCAGCTCTTTTGACATAGGCCACATCCTTTGCATAATTCAGGATTAATCTCTATTTTTGCTAGTTTTTTACATTCATTTGTACTACATTTTTTATCTACTGCATGTTCTTCATATTCATTTCTAAAATATTTTAGAGTGCTAATTACAGGGTTTGAAGCTGTTTGTCCAAGTCCACAAACACTTGCTTTTGATACTGTCTTTGTAAGTTCTTCAAGTTTTTTAATATCTTCTAAAGTTCCCTCTCCATTTGTAAGTTTTTCTAATATTTCATACATTCTTTTTGTTCCAATTCTACATGGATTACACTTTCCGCAACTTTCGTCAACTGTAAATCCTAAATAGAATTTTGCAAGATTTACCATACATTTTGAGTCATCCATTACAATAAGTCCACCTGAGCCCATCATTGAACCAATTTCTTTTAAAGATTCATAATCTATTGGTGTGTCTAAATATTCTGCTGGAATACATCCTCCAGATGGTCCACCTGTTTGTGCAGCTTTAAATTCTCTTTTATTTGGAATTCCTCCACCAATGTCAAAAACTATCTCCCTTAAAGTTGTTCCCATAGGAACTTCTACTAATCCTATGTTATTTACATTCCCACCAAGCGCAAATACTTTTGTTCCTTTTGAACCTTCTGTTCCAATTGAAGCATACCAATCTGCTCCATTTAAAATTATTTGTGTAATATTAGCATAAGTTTCAACATTATTTATAAGTGTTGGAGATTTCCACAATCCGCTATTTGCAGGAAATGGTGGTTTTAATCTTGGTTGTCCACGTCTTCCTTCAATTGATTCTAATAATGCTGTTTCTTCTCCACAAACAAAAGCTCCTGCACCAAGTCTTATATGTAGATCAAAGCTAAAATCTGTTCCAAATATATTTTTTCCAAGTATTCCTTTTTCTTTTGCTTGGTCTATTGCAATTTGAAATCTTTTTACTGCTATTGGATATTCTGCTCTAACATAAATATATCCTTCATTTGCTCCTATTGCGTATCCTGCAATCATCATAGCTTCTATAACTGAGTGAGGATCTCCTTCTAAAACACTTCTATCCATAAATGCTCCTGGGTCACCTTCATCAGCATTACATACAACATATTTTTGCTCACCTTGTGCCTGTCTTGCAAAAAGCCATTTTTTACCTGTTGGGAATCCTGCTCCTCCACGTCCTCTAAGTCCTGATTTTGTAATTTCTTCTATAACTTCTTCAGGTGTCATTTCATTTAAAACTTTCTCTAATGCTAAATATCCGTCAAACGCAATATATTCATCAATATCTTCGGGATTTATAACTCCACAATTTTTTAAAACTATTCTTTTTTGTTTTTTATAAAATTCAAGTTCATCTAACTTTTCTACAAGTTTTCCATCAATATTCTTGCATAAAAGTCTTTCAACTCTTTTATTTTCAATAATATGTGTTTGAATTATTTCTTCACAATCTTCTGGTTTAACATGTGCATAAAATGTGTTTTCTGGTCTAATTATTACAACTGGTCCTTTTGCACAAAGTCCAAAACATCCTGTTTTTATAACTCTAACATTTTCTATATTTTTTTCTTCTAAAATCTTTCTAAAATTTTCTAAAATTTTTGGTGATTTTGAAGATGTACAACCTGTTCCATGACATACCAAAATATGTTTTTCTCTTGTATCAGAATTTGTGCTTACTCTTAATTCTAACTCTTTTCTCTTTTCTTCTCTAATTTTATGAATTTTTTCTAAAGTATTCATAACGTGCTCCTTTCAAAATTTAATTTGTGTATCGGTCTTTTCTATAGTGTTTTTTGCGAATTAATTACGCATTTTCTTTCATAATTTGATCTATTACTTGGTCTAATATTTGAACTGTTGCCATTCCATAAACCTCTCCATTTACTGTAAATACAGGAGCTAGTCCACATGCTCCAACACATCTTGTTTCTTCTAAAGAAAATAGTCCATCTTCTGTTGTTTGTCCTGGTTCAATTTTTAATCTTTCTTTTGCTCTATCTAATATTTTTTCTGAACCTTTTACAAAACATGCAGTTCCTAAGCATATTGCAATATTGTATTTTCCTTTTGGCTCTAGTGTAAATCTTGAATAAAATGTTATTACTCCAAAAATTTCTGCCATAGGCATATTTAAAAACTCTGAAATAGATTCTTGTGCATGTTTTGGAATATATCCGTAATGTTCTTGTACACTATTTAAAATTTGAATTAAATTGTCTTTTTCTGGTTTAAAATCTTTTAATAAATCTTCCATAAACTTGTCTTTATTTGAATTTCCACATTTGCATTTGTTTTCTTCCATATCTTTTACATTCCTTTCGTTTGAGGCACATAATTTGAATAAAAAATCGGAACACAGAAAATTTATGCACATCTGATTTTATAATTATTTTTCAAACTTTGTCCTCTATATATTTCTTACAATAATATATTAACATTTATTAATTTTTATTTCAATAATTTTTTGTAAATTTTTGTCGTAAATTTTTGGAAAATAGTTTTTTAATTTATAATTAAAATTTTATTTTTCAATTGACTCGAAAATACTTTTTTAAAATAATAATTTTTAAGTTTTATTTTTCGTTCAAAACACGCTTAAAATTTGACTTTTGGGCTAAAAAATGGTATAATAATAGTATAGCAGTCAAGGCATTTTGCCTTGTTTATATATATTTTTCTGCTTTTTCGGTGCTTTATTGTAAGATGGAGTGTCGTAGATATAAAGAAACACATATACATAAGAAAGGAATACAAAATGGAAAAGATCTTTAAAAAAATCAAATCGGTCGCTGTTTCTATACTTATTGGTTTGGGATTTTTCTCACTATCTTTATGGATTGTCGAGGATTATAAAGGCATTTCTAAGGTAATGATCATTGTAGGGCTCTGCGTAACTGCGGGATTCTTGATTGTTCGGTGGTCACGCACAAAAAATATTTTCTTAATTATTATAGAAATTTTATGTGCGGTATTTGGAGGTATAGGAAGTTTAATAGTAACATCTTTAATCCCTATTGATTTTCCGGAGAAAATAACAGTAATCACAATGTATATCGTAACGGCATTATTATCAGTATACATCTCTGATTACTTCGCCAAGCCACCAAAGAAGGCAAAGAAACCTGAAGCAAAGAAAACCGAAGAGCAGTAAAAAAAGCGGGGTGCATGTTTTTTCACACCCTGCGTTTTTTTATGCATTTTAATTTGTTCATATTTTGTATCTATATATCTATTCTAACACCACATACTAATTACATTAAGAGGTTACTTTTTTCCTCCGTCCCAAAATTCACTCTGTCCCCAAAACGAATCTTATTTAATCCCAAGTGCCTTTAATGCATCTACTAAATTTTTAACACCTATTATTTCCATCTTGTATGAGTTTTCCAAATATTTTTTATTATTTTCAGGAATAATGCAAGTTTTGTATCCCATTTTTTCTGCTTCTTTAAGTCTTTTTTCTATCATGTTTATGCGTCTTACTTCTCCTGTTAAACCAACTTCTCCCATTACTACAGTATCTTTTGGGATTGATACATTTTTAAAACTTGAAGCTACAACAGCGCAAATTCCAAGGTCAACTGCTGGTTCGTTTAGTTTTATTCCTCCAACTACATTTATATATATATCTTGTGAACCAACCATCATATATGCTCTTTTTTCAAGGACCGCAACTAATACAGATAGCCTATTATAGTCTATTCCATTTCCTGTTCTTTTTGGAATTCCATAAATACTTTGTGTTGTTAATGCTTGAAGTTCTATTAGCATAGGTCTTGAGCCTTCCATACTTGCTACTATGCAAGAACCTGATGGATTGCCTTCTCTTTCTGAAATGAGTATGTCTGAAGGATTTAAAATCTCACATAATCCTTCACCTTTCATCTCAAACATTCCAAGCTCATTTGTTGAACCAAATCTGTTTTTTACACTTCTAAGCATTCTGTATGAAAAAAATCTTTCTCCTTCTAAGTATAAAACTGTATCTACCATGTGTTCCAAAACTCTTGGTCCTGCTATTGTTCCATCTTTTGTAACATGTCCAATTATAATTGTAGTAATTCCTTGTGATTTGCAAACTCTCATTATTTGTGAAGTTATTTCTCTTACTTGACTTACACTTCCTGCTGCAGCCGATAACTCTTCTGAATACATAGTTTGAATTGAATCTATTATTACAAGTTTTGGCTTTATTTTGGTTATTTCTTGATTAATAATTGATATATCTGTTTCTCCTAAAAACAAAATATCATCATTATTTATCCCAAGTCTGTCTGCTCTAATTTTTATTTGTTCTGCAGATTCTTCTCCAGAAACATATAGAACTTTTCCTTCTCCTTTTATTTTGTCACATAATTGCAAAATCAAAGTTGATTTTCCAATTCCTGGTTCTCCTCCAAGAAGTACCAAAGAGCCTTTAACCAAACCTCCACCTAAAACTCTATCTAGTTCATCTATTCCTGTATTTATTCTTACAGCCTCTTTTCCTTCATAAGAATTAAGTTTTTTAGGTTCTTGTCTTTCTTTTACTTTCTTAACACCATTTTCTACGACTGTATCTATTTTTTGCTCAAAAAAAGTATTCCAGCTATTACAAGCTGGACACTTTCCTAACCATTTTGAACTTTCATAACCACATTCGTTACATACAAATACTGTTTTATTTGTTTTTGCCATTATATTCCTCCATTTAAAAAAAATCTATTGACTTTTTCTTATAATTATATTATAATACTAAAAATGAGATTTTATCTCATTTTTCTGAAAAGCAGGCGGTTATATCCGCCTGCACAAATGTCTATCTGTTGCAGTTTGGTATTTAATTAATGCCGTTCTTCGTTAGTAGCGACGAGCGAAAGCGTTAAGCAACAAGGTAGACATTTTTTAATATGCTTTTCTTAATCTTACTTGCCTATATTTAACAACATATCCCACAATGCTAATAACTTGCATTATATTTGTTAAAACTGTTACAATAGTTATTGCTAAATCCGGAATATGAATAATATAATCAAAATAACATAAAGCTATTGAACAATCTAAGACTACTGTTTTTGCTTTTCCAATTAAGGATGACCTTGCATCAATTCCTTTAAGTCTGTAATGTGAATTAATTGTTGCAATTATTAGTTCTAAAACAAGTATTAAAACTATCCAACTTGTATACTCAAATGCTAATGGAAAAGTTAATGTAAGCACAAATAATTTATCACATATGGCATCTAAATCTGCACCAAATTCACTTTGCGCATTATAATTTCTTGCATACCATCCATCAAAGCAATCTGTTAATCCACAAAAAGCTATTAAAGCAAAAGCTAAATAAATATGATTAGTTAAAACAGCTGGAATTATTGTAAAAGGAGCTAGAAACCCCCTAATTATTGTCAATAAATTTGGTATTTGTTTTCTTTTCTTTTCCTTATCGTTGCTTCTTAAATCTGATATTACTATTTTTATATTTTTTATAAAATATCTCCAAAATTCTTTCATATTAAATTTCATTCCTCGTTTCTCTCGAAGGCACACATAGTATAATAAACATTTTTTTCATACTAATTACTCCCATCGAAATAAATTACTTCTCTTCTTGTTTGTTTAATAAATCTTCTATTGTATGCCATGCAAGTAAAGCGCACTTAACTCTTGCTGGCATATTTGAAACATTTTTAAAAGCTATAGCATCTTCTAATTTTTTTAAATCTTCTTCGTTTTTAGTTTCTCTTTTAATCATTTCAATAAAAGTTTTTATAATCTCTTTGGCTTCTTCTATTGTCTTTCCTTTTAATGTATCTATCATTATTGAAGTTGATGCTTGAGATATTGCACATCCATGTCCAGTAAATGCCATATCCTCTATTAGATTATCTTTTAACTTAAGCTGTAATTCTATTTCGTCTCCACAATTTGGATTATGTCCCATTTCACAACATGTTGGATTTTCAATTTTCTTTTTGTTGTATGAATTCATGCTATGTTCCATAATTAAGTCATTATATACATCTGTTAAATCTTCCATAAAATTCCTTCCTCTTTTATACACATTTGTCTATTGTATATTTTACATTAAAATCAAAAAAATATCAAGTATTATTTTAAAAATACTTGTATTAAGGTTTTTCGAAGAAAATAAAAAATTATACTCTTGCACAAATTGTTAAAAAATGATAAAATATACATTAAAGAAAAAAAAATTCAAAATATTATAAAAACAATTATTCAAATCAATTTTATTTTCTTAAACGAAAGGAAAAAAGTAAAATGAAATTAATTATAGCTGTTGCAATTACTGCAATATTATTAATATTTATACAATATAATATATTAATCAAATTAAAATTAAAAGTCAAACAATCTAAAAGTGGAATCGATATTTATTTACAACAAAGATTTGATTTAATTCCTAATTTAGTTCAAGTTGTAAAGGGATATATGAATTATGAAAAAGATTTATTTGAAAACATAACAACATTACGAGAACAATACTTTCAAACTAAAGAAATCAGTATTAGTGAAGATTTAAATAATAAAATCAATAATATAATTATTACAGCTGAAAATTATCCTGAACTAAAATCAAGTGAACAATTCTTAGAACTTCAAAAAAAATTAACAAAAATAGAAAATGAGTTGCAGGCTGCTAGAAGAATATATAATCTGAGTGTTACTAATTATAATACAAAGATACACACCGTTCCTTTTAATATTATTGCTAAAATATGTAATTTTAAAGAGGAAAGTTTATTCCAAATCGATAATGAAGCTAAAGGACACGTTTCTGCAAGTTTATAAGACTGTCTTGTTTTCAAGGCAGTCTTATTTAAATCTCTGTTCCATCAAGGGACTTATTAATTTTTATACAAAGTCTTGTAACAAAATTTAATATTGTATAATATGTCCATAACAAATCACTATCAGTTACCTTTTTAAAAACTTTTGGATTAAATACATCTCCAGTTAAAAATTTTATAAATAAATTATTCTCTTTAATAATTAATTCAAATTTACATCTATATTTAGTATAAAATGAAACCAATTCTTCCATTACATCATGAGTTAATATTTGCACAGCAATCATATCTGAATCGGAAAAAATATCAAAATATTTTTCAAACTCTTCACTATCCATTTGAACTCTACCTGTTTTATATGTATTAAAGTAATTATTAGATTTTATTGTAATTGTGCTAGGTACTGAAAAGTTAATTTTATTTTGTGAGAATAAGAATGTTTCAAAAGTATTTAGTTCATCATCTGACCTATCACTATAATAATTTAAAAGAGAAATTTTACATATTTGTAGTGATACTCCATTCATATTTCCATAAATATAATCTGAAATTTCATATCCATTATATTCTTCGTTTTCAGGAAATACTGAACGATATGTTTTAAACATATTGTCATCACCATCAAAATAATATTGTAAATTTGGACATATATAATAAACAATTTTTGGCATTATCGTTTTCTTAAACTCGTAATTGAATTCTTTTAAATTCTTTTTATATAAGCTAACTACTGAAACCACTAACGCTAAAATAATAAAAAGTGCTATTATCGAAAATTTCTGAGAATAAAGAGATATTAAAAAAGCAAATTCACAACCTATTATAATTAATAATATATATATTATTGCTCTTTTTCTATATTCATTTATAGTCTCACATTCCCCCGTCAAATTATCACATATTTGTGTAAATTCTTTACTCTTGTCGCCCTTTTTTATTTTAGTTCTTTTCTTAAATGATATTTTAACTGTAGGATTTGATAATAAAAACACTCCAGATATTATTGTTATAGACATTAATACTATAAGTATTATTGTACTTAATGAATCAGGTATATTCTTATTTTCACTAATTTTATTAGTTATAATTATAGTTAAAGCAATCATTGAAATTACAATAATTATTCTAAAAAAAACTCTTAATATTTTTTTCATATTATTTCTTATATTCCTCTTCAAAAAATTTTTATATGTAAATTATAACATTTTTTTCTATAATATGCAATTTTTTAAGCGAAAAAATCGAACTTATGAATAATTTCAAAGTTCGATTTCATGTCATTGGTGCGATTTCGAAACAGGTATGCGAAAAATAGCATACACTGTTTCAAGCACCCTTATATAATTCGATTTGTTGTTTTTAATTTAGCATAAAATTTGTAATTTTGTCAAGATATAATGCATAATTTGTGTATTGCATAATATCCGAAATTTTTTTATATTCAATATTAACTATTTCTTCAACATTTGTCCCATAGCGATGTACGAGCAATTTAGTACATTTAGGTAGTGTCTTTTTGGGACATTTTTATACGAATTTAAGTATATCACAAAAAAAAGCAAAAATCTACAAATATATGTAAATTTTTGCATTTATTTTATTTCTCTTTGATCACCTCTTTATGTAACCTTTAGGTTCCTACCTTCCTATTCTATAAATCAATTATTTGCCTATTCTAGTATATCTCATGCAGAATTCAATACTATAGATATAAAAGCGGGCGAAATCCATAGGAACTAGATGTAGTAGTGGTAAGTTCAGTTCCACGATAAGCTGTGTAAAGGTTAGAAGCATAAACACCTCCTCGATACACGAAAGGACCACTTATGCCAGAGTAAGCCTCAGTACTCCACTCATAAACATTTCCTGCCATATCATTTATTTTACATTGTTCATCGCTGTTATTTCCAGTTGTTTTTAATATTCCATTTCCATCAGTTTTATTTGCATAATTATTATTTGTTCCGCATTTCTCTATAAAAACAATAGCTGTATCCCATGCATAACTGTTTATTAAATCACTTGTAACTTTATCGCTGTTTGCATTATACATACTTCTACATACAGCCGATGCATTTCCTCTGCTGATATAGTTCCATACACCTACGCCTGACTTTGTTACAACCTGTGCTGCCAAATCACTATTTTTGCTGGTATTTCCATCTGATAGTGTACTTTCTGTAGTTGAGCTTGTTGTTCCACTCATCCCAGCCTCATATCTTGCTATATAATATCCTTTGTTTATATTTGCACTATTAATAAATCCTACTATGTCTCTTGCATATGAATTAGTTGTTGTACCGTCATTTATTTTTTCTGTATAGTAATAGCTTGAACTTGCTGATATTCTTAATTGATCTAATGGCTCTGTTTTTGATAAATTTTCATCAACAACTCCTGTTGATCTATTAAACACATATCTTCCAAGTGGTATATCTATTTCTCCAGTTACACTTATTTCCGTACTTACTTTTATTTCCATTCCTACTGGTACCCATACAAATTGACTTTTATACGTATCTCTAGAACTGTCTGCATCTTCTATTACTATTCCTTCTTCTACTTTGGTTCCTGAATCTGTTGCAATTCCAAATCCTTTTGGTACTTTTACTATATTTCCCAAATCATCTTCCAATTGTGTTGTATCTTTATCTGAAAGTGCTGTTACTGTTCCTCCACTTGTTGGCTTTTTGTCTTTTATTTTTGCTGTTGTTTCTCCTCCACCTCCAGATACTCCTGTCTCATATTCTTTTCCGTTTATTTTTACTTTAGACAAATCATCTGCTAAATCTTTTACATTATCTTTTCCAAATTCTTTTTTTAGTTCATCTTCAAATGCCCCTTTAGTTGTATCTCCAAATCCTGTTGAAATTGCAGCCATATATGCTAGCTTAATTCTTTCTTCTATATCTCTTGTTCCTGTTATATCTCTTGCTTCTTCTGTTTTATTTAATATTGAATTATCCCCTGCAAGCATTGAAATTGAAATTCCAGCCAATATTAATAGGACAATTATAGTTATTACTAACGCGATTAAAGTAATACCATTTCTGCTTTTTAGTACATTTTTTCTAAAATTTTTCATAGTTAAATTTTCCTTTCTTTAGTTCATTTGAATACTCCATATTTATTTTAGAATACACTTCTTTTGTAACATTTATATCTATTAAATACTCATTTTTGCATTAGGAATATTTAAATAAAACTCTTAATAAATTTCTTCGATTTCCATTATGACACAAATTCAAAAAAAATGCAATAACTTTTTAAAATCTTCTCTCAATTTGTTGAGAGGTTTTTAATATCTTTTTTGATACACTGATAAATATTACTATTTAAGGAGTTTTATTTATGGAATTTACAGATTTAATAGCTCTTAAAATAAAAGAATTAATGAAAGAAAAAGAGTTATCTATATATAAATTGGAATCACTTACAGGTGTTTATACCTCTACAATTTCACAATTTTTAACTAGAAAAACAAAAACTATTAGAATTGAAAATTTATTATACATTTGTGAAGGACTTGGAACTAACTTGTCTGAATTTTTTTCTGATTCAAGATTTGATGAAGCAGAAGCAAAGGGCTGGTTAAAAAGAACATAAAATTAGTGTCAAAATATTTCTTAAAATTTTGACACTAATTTTTACTTATTTTCTAATTTTATACTATTGAATAGATATAATGCTACTTGATTTTGTTGCTCTACTGGTGATTCCATAAGTTTAGCCTCTGTAAACATTAAATTAAAATACTTTGCCATATTTATATTTGTAGTTCTATATTCTTCATCTATACTTTTTAGCATATTATCAAATTTTTCATAGTTTTCTTTCGTATTAAATTTAAGTCCTGACCATTTGTCTTGGCTCATACAAATTGCTAATTTATATAAAAAAAATCGAGCTTATGAATATTATCAAAAGTTCGACTTTCCTCGCTTTGGTGCCAACGACGTAGATATTTACAACTTTTTGGCACATTTGACAATTGATACAAATATCAATATGTTTTATATATTCTAAAAGGTTATTTCAATTTTATTCTTTTCTCATTGTTAGAAAAGCGATAATCACAAATGTAGATTAATATTATTTGTCATACTTTTATTAAAGCACTTGATGACTACAAGAAACAGGTATAATTATTTTTTTTCCTGTTGTTTTTCCTTTTATTGTTATTGTTGTATTTCCTCCATGTTTTGCAGTTCCTGTAATATCTCCATTTACATTTATTGTTACTATGTTAGTATCTTGTGAAATATATTCCAATTCTTCATTTTTCAAATATTCATTTATATAGTCATTCCAATCATAATTCTCAATATTCTCCGTTTCTCCATATTCTACCTCAAATGAGTCTGGCACCACACGGTCGCCACCCTCTGAATAATACGCGTCTCTACCATTACCATCATCGTCATATTCGTCAATCCTATATACCGTATCAAAATAATCGGAATTCTGAGTAAAATAGTAAAAGTATATATCATTATCAATAATGAATATATCAATTAAATCATCAAGCTTGCATAAGCCTTTACTTCCTGTTATTTTTGCTGGAACTACCTCACCAGTATAAACTTCAGAATCATCATCAAATGTTACTCTATATATATTCTCTTTATATTCAAAATAATAATAGTAAAGAGAAAAAGCACCAGAGTATACGGAACGTTTACAAGTTAGATTGTCTTCAGTGATCCCTAATTCAACATTATCTAAGAAATCACCATCATCAAAATTATTATTATCACCAAAAAATAATTGTAGTTTTTCCAAATCTGACAACTGATTTTCGTTTAATATTGTTCCATTATAAATTTCACCTACTGTTATTGTGTGTTTTCCATATTTATCTAGTGTATCTAATTCTAAATTTAATAAATTATCTCCATCTGGTAATTCTGATTCTGTTGGTACATCTTTGAAATAAGTATCCAATACTGCTTTTAATTGTGACTTTGTTATATTTCCACTTCTATTTTCTGCTTGGTATCCTAATACATCAGTTTGAGCAAGTTCTATTACAGTTGTTCTTTCCGTATTTGTTTTTGCATCTGTAGCTCTTTGTAAGATTGAGTTATCACCAGATAGCATTGAAATTGATATTCCAGCCAATATCAAAAGGACGATGATTGTAACAACAAGTGCTATTAAAGTGATACCATTGCTGGTTTTTAGAGCTTTTTTCTTGAATTTTTTCATACTACAAAATCCTTTCTTTAGTCCATTTAATATTCCGTTTTTTTAGAATATACTTCTTTTGTAACATATATAGTTATTAAATACTCATTTTTGCATTAGGAATATTTAAATAAAACTCTTAATAAATTTCTTCGATTTCTATTATTACACAAGTTTAAAAAAATTACAATATTTTTTTATACTTTATATAAAAAAGAGGCTTTACTATGACTTCTATGAAATTAGTTGGTCTTAACACAAAATGGTATAGATATAAAAATAACTTAACACAAGAAGATTACGCTAATAAAACTAAATTTAAAATGGCTTATATTAGTATTATAGAAACTGGTAATGCAAATTTAACCTGTAAAAATATTAATTTCATTGCTAAATCTTTTAATATAAAACATGAATTATTATTTCGAGAAAATACTGCAAAATTAGCAAAAAAATCACCTATTCGAATTAATATGTATAGAAAAAATCAATCAAAATAATATTAGTAAAAAATCGAACTTACTTGAATAAAATTCAAATAAGTTCGACTTTCCTCGCTTTGGTGCTGATGGTGGGACTCGAACCCACATGATTTCTCGCAGCATTTTGAGTGCTGTGCGTATACCAATTTCGCCACATCAGCAAATATGACAATATTAATATTATCACAAAAATTTTAAAAAGTCCATACTTTTTCGCAAAATTTTTATACTATTTTGTAAAATAAATATGTATTTATATTATTATTCACTTATTAATTGATATCACTCCAAAAATCTAAATAGTTGTAATCTCCACTCCTGTATAAAAATGCTTTAAAATCTCTTCATAGCTGTTTCCTGCCTTTGCCATGCTATCTGCGCCTGTTTGGCTCATTCCAACTCCATGACCATAACCAATTACAGAGAAAATCACATTTTCTCCATCTAATTTTACAGAAAAGTTTGTAGATTTGAGTCCCAAAAGACTTCTAACTTTTGTTCCTGCAATTTCGGTATTTCCAAATCTTACAGTTTTAACTCTTCCACTTTGAGTGTAATCTACAATTTTTATACATTCATTTTCTTCATATTTTATTTGGATATCTGGATATTCCTTCTTTAAATTTTCTTGTAAATTTTTTTTTGAAATTATAACTTCTGAGCTATATTGCGTATACCCATCTTCTCCTAAAGTTTCTACACTTTGCAAATATGGAAAGTCTTTCCCTCCAATCCACACATTTGAAGCAATCTCTGTTTTTCCTCCACTATTTGAATGAAAAAACGCATTTATAGCTTCATTATTGTATGTTATTATTTTCCCTGCAGTAGAATTTACAGCTAAAACTATTTTGTTCCAATTATTTTCTCTATCTTCTTCGCCCCATTTTTGCATTCTATTTTCTTTATAAATCCAAGCT
>Ga0247608_10001260_pt1 | contig 35893 bp, 66 predicted proteins | sample 176DNAGHGlowgp2_FD_193490 | JGI IMG/M metagenome (GOLD analysis project Ga0247608, IMG submission 193490) | Sheep rumen microbial communities from Palmerston North, Manawatu-Wanganui, New Zealand - 1766 DNA GHGlow gp2 | ecosystem: Host-associated > Mammals > Digestive system > Stomach > Rumen ...
AATAATTGGATATAAAACTAATTAAAAAGGAGAGAAAATATTATGATAAAATCGATAAAAGCCTTATGGCAGTATATATATATATATATATATCGGATAATATTAAAAGCATAGGAGGTGAACTCTTATGCGTAGCTTAGAAGAAGAAAGACAAAAAAATAAAATTAAAATTAATACTAAAGGAGGACTTACAACAAATTTGCCTTGCGAATTTTGGGCAAATCAACTTAATTATACAATAATTGGCAATATGGTTTTTTGCAATTTAGTAATTAATACTAAATCATTTACTAGTACAAGCTCGGAAGGAGCATACGTTGAAGTCCCTTTTACGTTTGATACTAATTGGCTTGCAGCTGCAGTAAAAGCAAGTCCTACTAGAGATTATTATTTAAAATGCAAACCAGGTACTAATAAAATAGAATTAATAAAGAATAGCGGGAACTACGATACACCAGTTCCGATTTCAGAAGTTAGTTCAGGATATGTAATATATGCAGAATTCTTTGCTTTTTTAAAATAAGTATTAAATTTAAAAATTCTATTAATATATAGAAAGGATAAAACAATGGAAGAAATTATATATTGGATAAAATTGATAGCTGGAACAATAACAGCTATATCAACAATTTATATTTTTTGTAAAAAACTAATAGTAAAAGCCGTAACAAAACGGATTAGAGCAGATAAATAAGAAGATAGACAAAATAGACGAGAATCAATGCCGTAACTTCTTAGTAGATTTTTTAGCAGACGTAGAAAACAAATTGCCTAAAGATGAGATACAGATTAAAAGAGCCTATGAAGTGTACGAGCATTATACAGAAGACTTACATAAAAACAGTTATATCCACGATAAGTGGGAAAGATTAATGAAATAGGAAGGAAGTGAGATTATGGAATACATAATAATAGGAGCAATAGCATTAGTAGTATTTGTTATATTACTATTAATAATCAAAGTAGAAGCATTAAGAAACAAAGCAAATGCTTTATTCTTGGAAGCAGAAAAAAATATAACAGAGGACAAGTTCAATTATGTATGTGCTAATTTGTATTTATATACACCTAGTTTTATAAAATTGTTTTTCAGTGAAGAAGCATTTCAAGAATTAGTACAAAAACTATATGATAGTTCAAGAGAATTAGCACACGATTTACTAGATGACGGAAAGAGAAATAAAAGCAATAAATAGAGACAACAAACTATATGTCTCAAAAATAAAAAAGGCTTAGAATTGATTGTGAAAAGCCAATTTTAAGCCTTATTTCAATAAAAAGGGGGATTTGCAATGGAAGAAGAAATCACAGAGGAAATGCTAGAAGAATTATCTAATGGATTAGAAGAAAATGAAGAAATGGAGGAAAATGAGAATGATTAAATCAAATTTAACAAACATTGTAGTTGAAGCTAGTCCTAGAAATTATACTAAAGGAAGAAATGGCCATAAAGTGTGTAAAATAACAATTCATCATATGGCTGGTATTTTATCAGCTAAAAGATGCGGAGAGTTATTCCAAAATCCTAAAAGAAGAGCTAGTGCTAATTATGGTATAGGTAATGATGGACAAATAGCTTGCTATGTTGGAGAAGAGAATAGAGCTTGGACATCTTCAAATAGAAATAACGATTATCAAGCTATTACAATTGAAGTATCAAACTGTGGAATAGGTGGAGATTGGTCAGTATCAAAATCAGCTTACGAATCTTTAATTAGATTATGTACTGATATATGTAAGAGATATAAATTTAGTTTAGTTTATGACGGAACACCTAACGGAAGTTTAACACGTCATAATATGTTTGCTAAGACAACTTGTCCTGGGCCATATTTACAATCTAGATTTCCAGAGATTGTTGAAAGAGTAAATGCTAACTTAAATAATAAACCAGCCTATCCAGGAACTTTAATTAAAAAAGGCTCAAAAGGTGAAAATGTTAGAAAAGTTCAAAACAGATTAATAGAATTAGGTTATTCTGTTGGAAGATATGGAGCAGATGGAGTTTTTGGAAATAATACAGACAAGGCAGTACGTACATATCAAAAAGAAAATGGACTAGCAGTAGATGGAAAAGTAGGACCTGCTACATGGAAGAAGCTATTTAACTAATAACAGATAACTGGTATAAATAAATTGACATATTTTAAGAAAAAATGTTACAATAAATAAAACTGGAAAAAAGGCAGGTACTTAAATGTATCTGCCTTTTTTAAAGCTTATAAGCCAAAGTTCAAACTAATGAACTGATAGTAATATTGTTATTCAAAATTGTGAAAATTATTCATAAAAATAAAGAACTATATGATTTGCTCATATAGTTCTGAAAAGCTTTTTTATAAGCCAAAGTTCATATAAATGAACTGATAAGTTAACATAACAATTAACTCTTTGTAACTTAATTGTACAATATATAAAACAATTTGTCAATACTTTTTTGAAAAAATCATAAGGATAAGTGTTTCTTCAAAACAATATTTATTTTTTCAATTTTTTCTTGTTTCAATGAGCCTATTTTTCTGCCAAGCCTTGCTTTGTCAATTGTCATTATATCAGAAAAAATGATTCTAGAAGGGTCTTTATCGATATGACCAGTTTCTAAATCATTATTTGTTAAACGCATTTGATAACTCTTTTTTATGTGATTTCCATCGCCTTCAATGGGAATAACAGTGACTTTGTCAGAAAAGATATTTGAATTCGCGTTTTGAATTACTATGACAAGATGATTGCCACATAATTCTTTGCCAACACCTTCTGTAATATTAGCATTATAAATTTCGCCCCTTGTAGGAATTATAGGATGCATATTTGTATTTGATAATCTCTTTATTTGTGTATTTTCGTATGAATTATAACTTAATTCACAAATACTAGGGATATCTTTCATAATAGAAGTAGTTTTTCTATAAGAGATGTTTTTTATATTAACCAAAATGCCTTGAAACATAGAGAGTAAAGTTGTTTTATTTTGTGGCTCCAAATCTTTTAATTGATTATAGTTCATGTTCTCACCTCACTTTAAAGAAGAATATACCATATTTAGTAAGCAATTACAAGACTTATTTTGACAAAAAATACTAATTTATAACCTTTGTCGACAAGTGGTCGTGATACTGATATAACCGGCACAACACACACTACAAGTGTACATAATATATTGCTTTGAGTGATAAACGGTGCTAAAATAAAGATAAGAGGTACCTCTATAAAGGAGGGAGAAATGAAAGTACTATATAATGTAGTATTAGATGAAGTAATATATGTAGAAGAAAAAGATTATCAAAGAATTAAGAAGAACCTGAATAAAGATGATGACTATTTTGATAGCCAAGAAGTAAAAAGCTGTATATAATATTTGACAATAACTAATAAATGTGTTATTATAAAAAAAGATATATAAGCTTATTAGAGGCTGCAGAAGGAGAGAGTTCCAATCGGAAATGGAAAGCTCTCTTTTTTTACACCTATCATTAAAATCCACATCCATTGGGGGTACGATTATGGGTGCAATGAAATATGCCCATTTATTCTAGGTATAATCCACAGTTCGAATTGAGCTTCTTTTGTTTTAGATCCTTGTTCTTCTTTCAAATAATAAATCTTTTCAATTACAGATTTTAGTAATTTATTTTTTTGTTCTATGTCTTTCGTCTTATTGTATTTTTCTATAACATACTTTAATGTAGGTATAAATACTTTGTTGTTATTTTCAATATTTTTCAATGCTGAAATTTCTTGTTCTAATTCTTCTATTTCCTTAAAAGTTGTTTCGATTTCTTCATTTGTCTTTTTTGTTCTATTAGCGAATGTATTTCTATCATACAAACCATCTTCCAATAAGTCATATATTCTATTTAATTTTGAATTTAGTTTTAAAAGATTGTTTTTTTTATTATTTAAAGCATTTTCTTTAAATTCAAGTTCCTTATTTATATCAGATTCAGGAAGAACTAATTTATCATCTTTGAGCCATAAAGAAATAAATTCTATTACTTTTTGTTCTACTCTATCAAAATGACACCTTGAGTTATCACAATTAGGATTTATACATTCAATAAATACTTGCCCTCTATTTGAGTGCCTTACTAAAGATTTTCCACATTTTTTACATACAAGTAAGCCTGCTAGAGGGTTTTTTAGAGCATAAAAATCTTTAGTGCGAGGAGAGCATCTTGATTTTAAAGCATCTTGAGTTTTATTAAAAGTGTTTTCGTCAATGATAGGTTCATGTCTGCCTTTAACTAAAATAATTTCATTAGGGACATTTTGTTGAAGCCTAAGCTTAACGACATTTCCATTTTCAATTTTTTTTACTTCTATTCTATTATTATATCTTATATATCCCATATTGTGTGGATTTTTAAGTATTTTTTTTATTATAGCTGGAGACCAGAATTCAGCAATTCTTGGTTTTATTCCCATATCTTTTAAATAAGTACAAATCTCTCCAGGAGAGTATTCTTGATTTAAAAACAATTCATACATTATTTTTACAGCTTCAGCTTCTTTTTCATTTTTTACTAAAATCCATCCTTTTTCTCCTTTTAATTTCACTTTATCATAGCCATAAGGTGGAGTTGAGCCAACAAATTTTCCTTCTTGAGCAGCAGCCATTTTTCCTCTTTTAAGACGTTTTTTTATTGTCTTAAATTCTCTTCTAGACATGAATAATCCAAATTCAAAATATTCCTCATCATATTCATTATTAGGGTCATAAATTTTTTGAGGTGTTATTATTTTTGTATCAGTAAATTTAAAAGATTCGGCTATAATTCCTTGGTCTTTAGTATCTCCCCTTGCCAATCTCTCAACCTCAACAACTAAAACACCTTTAATATTTTCATCTTCAATCATTTGCAAAACTTCTTGAATGACAGGTCTTGAAAAAATGCTATCGCCACTAACAACTTCTCTTTTAACTATAATTTGATTTTTTTGTATACCTAAGCTATCTGCGACTTTATATAATATTCTTTCATGTCTTTTTAGAATATCTTCATCACTATCAGACATAAGTTCAATATCTTTTCTTGATTTTCTTAAATACATAATATAAGTGTCAGTAAGACTTGTATTAAAAGTATTGTTTTCCATAAAATAAACCTCCTAAACAAGTTTTTTTCTACTTGCAGAAGGTACTCTAATATTTGTTATAATAAAAGTACCTTACAAACAAATTTCGTTTGTAATCATATATAGATAATGTATATAGTTTGGCGACCGAGTACATTATCTATTTTTATTAATTTCAAATTTTCCTATATATTTACCTAATACTTTTATAGGAGTTTCTTTAGTATAGATTTGTTGTTCTATACTTTCGTCAGATGACTCTGGTGTAAGAACTATAATTTCTCCTTGCTTTGAGAAATGTTTTAGTGTAGCTTCATATCCATTTACTAATACAACAGCTATCTCTCCATTTTCTACCATATCTTGTCTGTGAATTAAGGCATAAGAACCATTTCTAACAACTTTATTCATACTTTCTCCGTTTACTTGCAAGAAAAAATACTCCTCTGGATTTGTTATTCCCATAAACTCATAATCAAGAGGAATTCTTCCTTCAATACATTCTTCTGCCCAGTTAGGTTGTCCTGCTGCAATTCTACCATAGACAGGACACATATAGTATTTTTTATTTGAACTTATATCTACATTAGAAGTTACATTAGAAACACTTCCCATAGGAACATCATATCCCATTAGCCAAGCAGGGTCAACCTCTAATACTTTTGATAAGATATATATACCATCTTGCTTTGCTTTGTATCTGCCAGACATATAAGAACTTATCTTAGATTTATCTATGCCAGTTTTTTCAGAGAGTTCTACCGGTTTTATATTTCTAATACTTATTGCTTTTGAAAGCCTATTGGCAAATGTATCAATTAACTCGCTCATAAAAACCTCCATACAATTATATTATAAAGCAAAAGTTTAGGAATGTCAAACACTTTTTGCCATTTTCAAAATAAAAGTTTAGAAAAAATAAATTTTTTTTAAAAAAAGTATTGACAAAATATTTTTTTTATTATAGTATATAGGCAGTTTAGAAAAACTAAACAAAAAGGAGGAAAAAAATGATATACGATTATAGTAAATTAAAGGGTAGAATGAAAGAAAAGGGATTTACTCAAGAAGATATAGCGAAACATATAAATAAAGATAAGTCAACATTAAGCTTAAAATTGAATAATCAATCTTTATTTGTACAAGATGAAATATCAGAAATAGTAAGACTTTTAGAAATACCTGGAGAAAAAATAAAAGAATATTTTTTTACAGAAAGTGTTTAGGCAACCTAAACAAAAAGGAGGACAATATGGAAATAGCTACTTTAAAATCTGGGAATTGCATAATACATATTTGCGACGATGCAATTGTTAATTCAAAAGAAAAACAAGATGAAATTTGGAAAAGATTCAGTCAAATAGCATATCAATTATGTAAAAATACACAAAATGAAGGAGTGAAAAACAAATGAATAAATTATTAGATTTATATTTATGCAGCTTAGTAACAATAGGAGAGATAATAGCAATATTTATAGTCTTAATTTTAGTACAAGCTATATTTTATAGAGTCATCGGAATTAATCTCTATGAGATTATTAGAAATATATTTAAAAACATAGGAAGGAGAATTGAGAGATGCTTTGTTGGATTATAGTATTTATTTTACTGTGCTTTGCAATGTACTTAATAATTCTAACCTGTGGAGAAGCGGAAAAGCTTATAGAGAAACAACATAAAGAAAAGAAAAATAAGGAAGGAGGAAAATAAGATGATAGTAGTTTCAATAGTTTGTTCAATATTAGCTTTACTTTTAGCAATATTTGCTGTAGAAGAAGAAAAAACAATGAAAGATGTTGCAATAATAAATCAGAAACTTCAGTTAGGTATTGTAGAAGAACAAAAACAACAAATAGACGAACTAAAAGATAGAAATATGTGGCTTAGAGAAAACCTAACTCGTATAGAGAAACAACAAAAAATAAGAAAAAGAGAGGAGTAGAAGAAATGATAGGAAAACATACTGAAAAAGCAGTTACTATTAAAGAACTAGAAGAAGTAATAAAGAGAAAGGACCAAGAAATTTATGACATTAAACATAGTATAGCAGAGATTCTATTACATATTAGAAATATAAATGAAGGTAACTCTTATGGAGATCCAAGTTTAAAGAAAAGAAAAATATCTGAATTATGCACAGATACAAGATATGAACTTTTAATAGATGATATAAAAGAAGAAAATAGCAGTGCAAAAATAATAGAGCTAACGAAAGTAAAAAAACATTCGTTAACTCAAAAGAATTAGTAAATATATTATAGCAAATAAATTTATAAAAATCAATAGTTTTAAAGAAGGTAGGATAACAAATGTCAAAATATAATAAAGATACAAAATTTTATTGGTTGCAGCTTAAAGAAGATTTTTTTGACGATGATGCTATTCAATGGCTAGAAGAGCAAAAGCCAAATGGAAGAGATTATGCATATTTCTATCTTAAGTTATGTTTAAAAGCTGTGAGAACAAATGGAATTTTAGTAAGGAATGTTGGAGAATTACTTATTCCTTACAGTAATGAAAAATTAGCAGAGCTAACAAAAATGGATTTTGACACAGTAACAGTAGCAATGAAATTATTGCAGCAAATTGGATTAGTTAAAATTCTAGACAATGGAGAAATTTATATTAATCAAATAGAACGATTAATTGGAGCAAGAAGTGTAGGAGCTTTTAAGAAACAACAACAGAGATTATTAGGCAAGCGGACAAGTGGCGGACATTTGTCCACCAGATATAGAGATAGAACTAGAACTAGAGAAAGAACTAGAACTAGAATCAGAAAAAGATATAAAAAAAGCTAAGGCCAAAGAAGCGGATGTGTGGGAAGGTCAATTTGAAGATTTTTATAGCAAATATCCCAAAAAAGTAAAAAAACAAGAAGTTAAAAAGTGGTTTAAAAAGAATAAGCCAAGTAGTGAATTGTTTAGTTCTATGATGAATAGTTTGGAACAATTTAGGGGAAGTAAGGATTGGTTGAAAGATAATGGTCAATATATTCCTTATCCTAGTACATGGTTAAACCAAAGACGTTGGGAGGATGAAGGACAAGAGGTTGAACAACCACAAAAGCCGAAAATAGAATACAAAGAAAACACCTTAACTGAAGAAGAATACTTCAAAAACGGAGGTGGAAAGAGATATGTATGATGAGGAAGTAGAAAAAGCAGCATTGTATTACTTGATTTTTAACAACGAGGAATTAGACCTTACAGAAGCGGATTTTGCAAATGAAAAGCATAAGAAAATCATGAGAGCAATACTAGAATTAAAAGCTAAAAGAGAACAAATAACAATTTTAACAATAAAAGAAAAAATGCAAGAAGGAAACGGAATCATTGAGTATCTTGGCAATTTAGATAATTATGTATTTTACTATGTTTCTGCAGAAAATGTTTATAAAACTTTGAAGGAATATACAAAAAAGAGACAATTATTTCTTCTAAGTCAAAAGATGCAACAAGAAATCAAAGAAACAGAAGAAATGGATCTATACATAGAAAACATGATAAATAACATGAAAAAGATAGAACTTCAAACAGCAAAAGAAGAGAACTTTGTTAGTCAAGTAATAACTACAGCTCAATTAATTGAGAAAAATAGGAACAAGAAAGAAGATTATAGCTTATATACAGGATATTTTGATTTAGACGGAATGACAGACGGACTTCACAATGGAGAATTGACAGTAATAGGAGCAAGACCAGGAGTTGGAAAAACAACTTTTGCTTTACAACTTGCAGAGAATATTGCAGGAAAGGGAAAGAATGTTGCTTATGTAAGTCTTGAAATGTCAGAAACTCAAATGATACAGAAAATGTTAAGCACTAAAACAAGAATAAATTCTAGAAAGATTAGAAATGGAAATTTAAATGACGAAGAAATTCAAAAAATAAATGAAGAATGCTCTAATTTATCAGAATTAAAATTTAATTTATTAACGAGAATAAATACAATACAACAGATTGAAATTGAAGCAAGAAAATTAAAGAATAAAAATGAATTAGATTTACTTATAATTGACTATCTGCAGCTAGTGAGAAATGCAGGAGGATTTAAAAGCAGAGAGCAAGAGGTTGCTGATATGTCCAGGACTTTAAAACTAATGAGTTTAGAGTTAGATATTCCTATCATTGCACTTTGTCAGTTAAATAGAAATGCAAGTAAGGACAAACCAACACTTGCAGATATAAGAGAGAGCGGAGCAATAGAACAAGATGCAGATAATGTTATATTTTTATACCAAGAAAATACAGAGAATGAACTTATCACAGTTGATTTACAAAAGCAAAGAACAGGAAATACTGGAAGTATTAAATTAAAATTTTTAAAAAATATAAGTGAATTTATAAATTTAGAGAGGTAAAGAAATGAAAGATGTAAAACTAATAATATTTTATTTAAACTTTGCCAAATCAAGATTAGATAATAATAATTTAAGACATAGAAAAGCAAAGGAAGAAATAACAAGTATAATTGAGAATTTAAAACTAGAACAAATGGAAGCGGAGAATGAAAATCATATATCTATGGGATAGATAGAAAGGAACTAAAAATGGTTAAAGAAGGAGAATACATAAGAACTGAAAAAGGAACAATAGCAAAAATTGAAGATATTGAATTTGACTTGTTATTTAGTACAACAGACTCTAAATATCTTTATAAACATTGGATTAACAGTAATAGCTGTCATCTCGAAAAAATAATAAAAAGTAGCTCAAATATAATTGACCTTATAGAAGTAGGCGACTATGTAAATGGAAAGAAAGTAGATAGTATTAGTAATGGGTATGTCTATGAAGAGTTTGATTTTGATACAGCAACAGCAATTTGCAGTGAACAAAATATTAAATCAATAGTAACAAAAGAACAGTTTGCTAATATTGAATATAGAATAGGAGAAAACAATGAGTAGATACTTAACACAAAAAGAAGATGGTACATATTTAGAAAAAATAGAAAGTATGGAAGTATGCAAATGGAAGATAAATGAAGTGTGCTGTAATGATAAATCGGATTGTTTAGGAGATTATCCATATCCATATAGTATGTGTGAATTAGATGAAAATGGAGAAAATTTGTGGTGTGGTTGTTTTGAAAAAGAAGATGGAATAATCAACTTACAGTCAAATAAGAAAACATAGTAAAATAAATGAAAACGCCGTATGGCAAAATCGTAAAGGAAATTAAAATCAAATAAAGGAGAATTAATATTATGGAATATACAGGAATGCAAGAATTAACAGAAGAACAAAGAGCAAAACTAGAAGCATTATATGAAGCAGAAAATCCAAAACCAAGAAATAGAGCAGAAAGAAGAGCACAAGAAAAAAGAAATAGACGTAAAAAAGCAAGATAATCTAAAGAAGTTATTTGAGGAGGAGTAATAATGTTAAAGATAAAAGAATTATTAAAAGAATTACAAGTGTTAGTTGAAACACAAAAAATGATTAATAAAAGTTTAAAAGAATTAAATGAAAATGTAATAAATAGAAATCAGGAACTAAATAGCACGTTTGTTACAGTAGGAAAGTTAAATAATGCAATACAAACTAATATATATACAAAAGCACAAACAATAGAAACAATAGACAAAGAAATTGATTATAAGAAAAAGTATGAAGAATGTAAAAATAATAATCCAGATTTATTAGAGTTTATACAAAAGTATTGTAGATATGATAACAAATACCAAGTTTTAGAAATATTTGACAAAATAGACAAAGACTACATAGTTTCTAAATGTTAATTCTGGTATTGGAAAGGAGAAAAGAAATGTATAGAGCTAATGATTTGTTTGAAGCAATACATAGTGGAGAAATAAAAGACAATAGTAAAATCAGTGTTATGTATGACGGAGATATAGTAGAAATAATAGAATATAAAGGCGGAGAATTAAGGTGGAAGCCAGGCGGGAAATTTAGTACAAAATATTTATGTGATATAGATACAGAATTTGAAGTTATAGAAGATGAAATAGATATAGACAGTATAGAAAATATAAATGCATATAAATTACCAGAAAATGAAACAGATTTTATACAGATGGCTGAGGTAGAAAGATTATTTTACTGGAAAATTGATGAATTAATAAAAGCTATTAAGCAACAACAAAGAGAAATAGATAAGTTAAAGGAGGACTAGCCTATGCTTATATTACCAATAAAAAAGAAATGGTTTGATATGATAGCATCTGGAGAAAAGAAAGAAGAATATAGAGAAATAAAGCTATATTGGACTAAAAGAATTGAAAATTACTATGAAGAAACTAAATTATGGATTGAACAAGAATGCCCTAATTTTAAAGAAATTTATTATATGGTTATGTTTAGAAATGGATATAGCAAAAACAGTCCAACATTAAAATGCAAATGCAGATTAAAGCAAGGGCAAGGCAAACAAGAGTGGGGAGCTGAACCAGGAAAAGTATATTATATATTAGAAATATTGGAGGTACAGAAGATATGAATGATAAAAGTAATGACAGTGGTTGTTTTACAGCTATTGTAGTAGGAATTTTAATGTTAGCGGTTATGGCTCATGGAGGACATTTAATAAGATTAGACGATAAGATAAATGAAATTGAAAACAGAATAGAAAGGTGTGAGAATTACATATATGAGTAGATGTAGTAAAAAATGTAATGAGATAAAACAAAAAATAGATAATATAAGCGGGCTAGATGATAATTTTGTTTTTGAAATTTTATGTAAGATAGAAAATCAAATTGATTTATTAGATAAATACGCAAATGAAGATGAATTAAATGGAACTTGTTTTAAAAGGTAGGTGTATATATGAAAGAAGAAATAAATAATATTTTAATTCAAAATTTATTAGAAATATTTAGAAAAGAACAAATACAAATTGATGACATAACAATAACCAAAAATGGAAATACAAAAAGTTATGTTGATGAATATGATACAATATATTATGTTAATTTTTGGTATAATGCAACATTAGTAACTTATAGTTATAAAATGAAATATCAAAATATAGAACATTATTTGAAAGGTATTATACAAGCATATACTTATGATTTTAAAAGTCATTAGAGGAGGAATAACTAATGAATAATGAAGAAAAAGTATCAATAAATAGAATGAAATTATTTGCAAGAAGTAGTGATTTATCTATAGTTACTGCAAAAGATATGGAAATAGTTGTGAATCTAATAGAAAAACAAGCCAAAGAAATAGAAGATAAAAAAGAAGAAATGTATGTTATTGGAAAAACTAATTATATATTAGGACAAACAGATGAAAGAAGTCAGTGGTATAAGAAAATAAATGAGAAATATGAAGAATTAACACAAGAAGAAAAAGAAACAGATGGAATTGTAATGAATACAAAGGAAAAGAAAATATTAAAAGAACTAATAGGAAAGGAAGAATAATTATGTGTGAGTATTGCAATAAAAGAGCAGACAACAAAAAACAATTTAATATAGACAATGAGTGCGAAGAATTTTATAGAGTATTTCTACCACCAAAACAACAACCTTTACTATGTGTTGAACTAAATACAGAAGATGAAGATGGATACAAGGCAACAGGATATTTTAGAATAAATTACTGTCCTATGTGTCGGTAGAAAGTTAGGAAAGGAAGAATAATATGTGTAAAGTAGAAAACATAATGATAAATTTATTTGGAAAAATTGAAGCAACAACAGCCGGTATTTATTATAAGCCATTAAAACAAATTATAGAATATATAGATAAAATAAATCCTCAACATTATAAAATATATTGTCAATATAAAATAGTAAATGAAATAAAGAAGATTGCAGAATATTATAAAATGGAATATAAATGCAGTGATTATTTACCAAAAAATGTTGTTGCTTGTGTTGTAGATAAAAATTGGCATGAGTAGGAAAGGAAGAATAATTATGCCTAAGAAAAAGAAATATGAAAATACAGAAATTGTAAAAGAAATATTATCAAGGGAATTTAATCATGCAGGAGATATAAAAACAACTATGATATACAAATTTTTAGATTTTAAAAAGAAAGAAGATAGAGAATTTATTAAACAAGATATAAAAGCATTGAAAGAAATATTTGAAGATGCTTTAAAAGAATTGGAGGTGTAAAGAAGAATATGAATTGTAGAAGATGTAGTGAATCATTTGAAAATAAATTTGTACAATGCTTTGATGAGCAAGAAATAGCAATGTATATGAAAAGAAATGGAGTAGTTAAGTTAGTACACGGAGATACAATAGAAATGACAAATTTTAATTACTGTCCATATTGTGGTAGAAAGTTAGGAAAGGAAGAATAATATGAGAGAGATAAAATTTAGAGGTAAAAATAAAGATTTAGGTTGGGTATATGGGCAATTAGCATTTGATATAAATGGCAATGCTTATATAATACAAAATGTTGAAATGGATAGCAGTTATGGAATAGAAGAAACAATGTTATTTGCAACAATGTGGTATAGGGTAGATAAAAACACAATAGGACAATATACAGGACTACACGATAAAGACGGAAAAGAAATATATGAGGGAGATATAGTAGAAGTTACAAGACCTTGTATATATGAAAAAGGATTAGTTATATTTAAAAATGGGTGCTTCTTCATAAAGGCAAAAGAAACATTATTGGCACTATATGAATGTGAAATAAATAATTATACATTAAAAGTTATAGATAACATATATGATAATCCAGAATTATTGGAGGGATAAGCTTATGACTTTAGAAGAACAAAGAGATTATTGGGAAGAGAGATACAATATAGAAGCAAAAAAGAATAAAGAAATTCAAGATAAAATAGAAGATAAGAATAGAGATTTAGAAAAAAGAGAACTTGAAAATCAAATATTAAGCGAAATATGTAGAAAATTACAAGAGCTCATAAACAAGATATTTGATATTATAGATGAGCAATATGTATCGAAGAATAAGTTTGAAGATTTAATAAAAGAAATGTATAAAAATGGAGATATGTATTGGGCAGGTAGAATTGAAAAATTATTATAGGAGGCATACAAATGATTTATGAATTTGAAGTACCAGGAGAAGTGGTTGGAAAAGCAAGACCGAGAATGAATACTTATACAGGACATGCTTATACACCAACAAAAACTAAACTATATGAATATGGATTAAGACAATGTTTTATAATAAATTATCCAAAATATATATCAATAGAAAACAGAGTCAAAGTTACCATAATAGCATACTTTGATATTCCAAAATCTACAAGTAAAAAGAAGGAAGCGGAAATGTTATTAGATAATATTAGTCCAACAAAGAAACCAGATATAGATAATATAACAAAAATTGTATTAGATGCAATGAATAAATTTGCTTTTAAGGATGATACTCAAGTTACAAAGCTTGAAGTAGAGAAAAAATACTCAGAAAAACCAAGACTATACATAAAAATTGAAGAATATTAAAAATAAATAAGGAGAGTGAATTACAAATGAAAGAGTTAAGTGTAGAGGATCAGATATATTTATGTAAGTATCATGATGTAGATCATGCTTTAGAAAGTACAATGCACATGAGTGCTGCAGAAGTGGAAAAGGCCATAAAAAAATATAAAGAAAATGGATTATATGAACAATATAGAAATTTAAGCGAGGAAGAATATGAGAAAATTGTAATAAAAGAAAAGAGAGACAAGAAATATAGAAAAGACAAAAATAAAGATGTGTATGAAAAAGAAAAAGAGATATTAGATAAGTATAATTTTGATAAGGGAAAAACTACATACAATTATTTTATAGAATTACTTGTTGAAGCGGAAAGAACAATAAAAAATAATGAAGAATTTATAATAAATAAGGTTTTGAGAAGTATAGCAAGTAAAACAGGAAACAAAATATATAACATATCAAATGAATGTCAGCGATATTTGACAAATACATATACAAATAAAAAAGAATTATTTACTAATTACAAAACAAAGCCTTCGTTAAGAGAATTTATTATAAATGAATGTATATCAGATATAAAGGAAATTGAAACAATAGATATGAAAAAAGAAGAAGATAAAGTACAAGATACACAGAATAAAGATGTAGAAATATTGTCATTAGAAAATGAGAATGAGAAAGAAATACAAGAAATGGAAATAAAAGATACAAATCAAAACATATTAAAAAAAGATATGCTAGTACAAGTACCTTTAAATTTAATCTTAGAATTATATTATCTAAAAGGATATATAGACAAACAAGAAGGAAAAGGAATAAGTTCTGAATTTAATAATATTTAATTAAAAATGGAGAAGCGGAGGAGGATACAAATGAGATTAAATAACGAGGAATACAAAAAAGCGGTTGGATGCTTAAAAAGATATAACTATAACTGTCTTAAGATACACAATATACAAGCGGATATAATGAGTATAGGTTCGCCTTCATTGGATGGAATGCCTAAAGCACCGTACAGAGTATCAGATAGTGTTTTAAACAGTGTAATTAAGCTGCAGGAAGATAAAGAGCTACAAAGAGCAATAAGGGAATACAATATAGTTTTAAGAGCCTTAGCTTTAACAGATAAAATAACAAATGAGATATTTGAAGAACAATATCAAAAAGGCGAAGAAAACAAATGGGATATAATTGATAAATTAAACATAAGTGAAGATGTTTACAAGAGAAGAAGAAGAAAATTAATATATTTAGTACATAATGAATTATTAAAAACTAGCTTACAGCCATAAAGGTTGTAAGTTTTTTATTTTTTTAAAAAATTTTTTAAAAAAGTATTGACATACTACGCACAGTATAGTATAATTATATATGTAAGGGGGAGGTGATGAAGATGTGTTTAATAAAAAAAGTGCTTATCTATCTAGCACATAGACAAGCACAAAAGGCTAGAAAACTTGAAACACAAGCAATGTGGCAAATGCTCAAGGAATTATAGCCGAGAGGGCGAAAGCCCTCTTATAAATATATTATAATAAAAAATAATAAAAATTACAAGGGGGTTATTATGAGAAATTATAAAAAAGAAAATGAATGGAAAAAGAATAAATATGAAGAAGTAAGAGGAAACATTCAAAAAGAATTAGGTATAGAGCTAAAGGAAATATTAAAAAGCCAAGGAAAGTCAATAGCAGAATGGATTACAGAAAATGCAGAAGAATATATAAAAAAAAATAAAAAATAAATTGCCCTTTTTTTGCCCTTTTTTTATTAAAAAAACGTAGTATAATATTACTGTGAGAAATTGGCATTGCCCTTAATGCCAATCCAAATAAAGTTTATATATTCTAACGTTGGAAGCTAGAGAAATCTAGCTTTTTATTATGTAGTGGCGGAATAGACATATCTAGTTTTATATTGGATATGGTAAAACTAAATGGCGATAAGCTAGTAGCCCGATGGGCTATTACTTGCAAGAGTATTATTGCTAAATGGTAATTGTAGACGCAAGATACAAATTCATGTGGTCACGGCAGTTAACGGTTTGACAGATGCGTAGAGGAGAGCCTACGTGCCGAAAAAGCAGTTCCAGGGTGACGCCATTAATAGTCTAGCATGAAGAAAAACTGTCATGTTAGGTGCAAATCCTAACCTACATAAATAGAACAAAGCAATGCTTATTACATAAAAGTTTTCTGGAAACTGTAATAAGACAGTTGCACAAGGCTCTTTAAAGGGAGCCGTTTTTTATGCTATTAACCAATGCTAGGTATGGTTAATATAGATATCTCCTATTAAAAATTTGCCAATAGAACTAACCTAGCAAGTTCTAATATAAATAGCAGGCAGAATAATTATTATACTGGTCCTATAATAGTTATTTTGCCTAGTGTTTATATAAAGAGGTAAAGCCTATGATAAAAATGACATTAGAAGATGTTAAAAAAATATACGGAAATAACAATGCAAAAAAAGAAATGACAGAAAAGGAATTTAATAGATTAATACCTTTTGAATGTAGAAAGTGTGGATTATTAGAAAAAGACATTTACAGAAAAACTATTAAATGTATATACAGAACAAAGGCTGGTTGTATGTTAGGAGGAAACAATGACAATAGGAGAGATAATAAAAAATAAAGATATAGAAACATATAAGAAGTTGCTAAAAATGGCAGGAAGAGAAAAAATATGTATGAAAAGAAGAGAAGAAAAAGAAGAAAACATTATAACTGGGAAGAGGAAATAGCAAAAGGAAACACAGATAAATTTTATAATTCTACAGACTGGGATGAGGCAAGAGCTAAAGCACTTAATAGAGATAAAGGAAAATGCCAATTCTTTTTAGGAAAATGGAATGATGGAAAACATTTCCCTAAAAGTATAAAGATAGTTAATGCAGATACAGTGCATCATATAATACCAATTAAACAAAGACCTGATTTAGCGCTAGATATAAATAACATGGTTAGCTTAAGTTTTGAAGCACATGAAATAATAGAAGAAAGACATAGATGGAGTTGGAGAAAGAAACATAAGCCATTAACAAGTGAAAGGTGGTAGCCATGAAATTAGAACACTTATTACAAGCATATAAAGTAAACAATATAGATACACAAATAAAAGATATGAGTGATGAAAAAGAAAGAGCAGGAACAATAACATTTAGTAATGGCATATGTGCATCATATCTTTTAGATGATGAAGATATAGTTATAAGAATGAAAATATTTTTTAATTGTTTAGCAAGAGGAAGCTTGAAGCTAGAGACACAATTAAGTCATGCAATAAAAGTATTAAATATAATGCAAAACACAATAATGCTATTAGGAAACATAACACAGAGAGAATGTAATATGATATTAGATAAGCTAGGACTATTTGATAACACATTTACAGAAGGAAAACAAATAAGACATCTAGATCATACATATCAGATTGAAGTTATAGAAGGACTATTATGTTTAAGTATAAATGAAATAGAATTAGAGGAGAAGCGGAACACCCCCGGTCAAAATCTAGAAGTATTTTGCTCTTAAGGAGAGCGGGTGTGAGGTATCAACTGTTCAAAATTTTTAAATTTCTCGCGTGAAAGGGGGTATATATTGTGGCAACTAACAAAAAAACGAGAAAAAAGGCTAAAAGTAAAGAAAAAATAATGGAAGAACAAATGGAAAATATAGAAAAAAACATAGATATTCTTGAAAAAATTTCAAAAGAAGAAAAAAAGAAAAAACAAATTGAAGAGAAAAGAAAGAAAGCAATAGATGAGAAAATAGATACAATAAGAGAAGACTTAAAAAGCCAATTACTCTCACAGAATAAATTTGGAAAACAATTTGAGGATATGATAGAAGATTATGTTTTTTTTGTTAAATTAAAAGAAGAACTACAGGCTGATATAAAGGATAATGGAATAAGATATAGAAGTATGACGGGAAATGGATACCCTACAGATAAACCAAATGAGAGTGTCCAGAACCTAGTGAAAATAAATGCTCAAATGCTTAAGATATTACAAGATTTAGATTTAAAATCACCAGAGGAAGAACTAAAAGAAGGTGAAGGAGATGATTTATTGTCATGAAATAGACGAATATATAAAGTTCGTTGAAGAAAATCCTAATGAAGTATCTGAGGAAATAAAACTGCTAATAAAAAATATAGTTAAACCGACATTATCGAGAGATGATGTCTTTTTTGATGAAGATACCTTTCAAAAAGCAATAAAATATTGCGAAAAATGGTACTATAAATTGTTCCTATATCAAAAATTTGCTTATGCTTTATTTTTTATGTATGACAAAAACAATACAGACATAGTAATTTTTCCAGACATTCTAATATTAATGGCTAGAGGGAACGGAAAAGATGGAATGATAATGCCATTAGCAAACTTCCTTCAAACTCATTATTATGGTGTAAAGAATTATCATATAGATATAGTTGCAACTTCAGAAGAACAAGCTCTTAATTCATTTAATGTAGTTTATCAAATGCTAGAAGATAACAAAAAGATAATGAAAAAATATTTTTACTGGAACAAGACAGAGGTTATAAATAAAATAACACATTCTATTTTAAGGTATAATACAGCAAATGCTAAAACAAAAGATGGAAAACAAACAGGAATGGTTATTTTTAATGAGCTTCATGCTTATGAAAACTATAAACAGATTAACGTTTATAGCTCAGGCCTTGGAAAGATTAAACATGCAAGAACAGTAACGATTACTACAAATGGTGATGTAAGGGATGGACCTTTGGATGAAAAACTTTCAATATCAAATCTTGTATTAAATGGAGAAGATAATTATTTAGGACTATTACCAATTATATATAAAATAAAAGATAAAGAAACAGTAGATATACCAATGAAGAAATTCTTAGAAACAGGTAGCAGAGAAGATATAGATATTACAGCATGGTGTCAGGCAAATCCAAGCTTAAGATATATGCCAATACTAATGAATGAACTTATAAGAGATTACTTAAAAATGCTAAAACAAAGGTCTTATAGAGTAGAGTTTTATGCAAAGAGAATGAATCTACCACAACAAGACGAGGAACAAGTAGTTACAGAATGGGATAATATTTTAAAAGCATCATATGAAGATATACAAAAAGAAATTCCAAGAACTACAGGGGATATACAAGGAAAACTAGCAATAGTTGGAATAGACTTTGCTTCTTTAAACGACTTCGCAAGTGCAGGATTCTTATTCAAGAGAGATGGCGAGTATATATGGAGACAAAGAACATGGATATGCTCAAAAAGTAAATTCTTTGGAGATATTAAATTTCCATTTGATAATATTGGACAAGATGGATTTACAGATTTTGAAATAGTGAATACTGATTCTATTGATGGTCGAGATATGATTACATGGGTTATAACAGAAATGATTAAATACAATGTAAAAAAAATAGTTCTTGATACATATAGATACAAATTACTAGAGCAAATATTTAAAGAAATGGGAATAACAATAGAATCGAAAGACAATCCTTATGGATTAGTTAGAATGATAAAGTATCCTGCAAGTATAGCAGCAATAGTAGCACCGCGAATAGAAGTGGCATTTGCAGAAGGCAAGATAAATATAGGAAATAGTGCAATTATGAGATGGGCAATAAACAATACTTCTGTTAAAGAAGGAAAAGATGGAAATAAAAAATATGAAAAAATAGAACCAAAGTTAAGAAAAAATGATCCATTTATGGCTTTTGTTGCTGCAATGAGTGTACAAGAGTTGTTAGATGAAGAAGTTATATATGTATAGGTGGTGAGGATATGATATTAGATAAAATATTTAAAAATTCAGATGGTGAGTTTATTAATATAATTGATGTATTATTTGGTAATGACAATATGACCAATTATATTTACACATTAGCCGAAGCTCATGCAATAGATTTAATAGCAAAGACAATAGCAAAGTGTGAGATACAGACATTTGAGAGCAAGGGTAACAAAGTACAAGAAAATAAAGGCAACCTATATTGGACATTAAATTTACAGCCAAATTACAATGAAAATGGAACAAAATTCTTGTATAAATTAGTAACAAGGTTATTAATAGATAAAACAGCTTTAGTTATTATAAATGAAAGAACAAAAACAAATTTATTATATGTAGCAGATTCATATGAAGCTTCAGATGATATTTTAAGAGGAAAAACTTTTAGAAAAGTACAAGTCTCTGATGATGAGGGAAATTCTCTTGTTTTAAATAAGGACTATAAGCCAGGCAGCTATATATATTATTCATTAAAAAACACAGAATTACAGACAGCATGTGATAGTTTCAAAACTAACATGGGTAAGGTGTTAAAAGCTGCACAAAAGAGTTTCATAAGAGCTAATACAGGAAAATGGAGATTACAAAATCCAGGAAATCAACCAACCATGTTAGATAATGAAACAAAAAAACCAATAAGTTATGAAGAATATAAGAAGAAAATTACCGACGGATTATTTAATGATGATGAAGCTGTAGTTTTATTATCTTCGATGTATGATTTAATAAATTTAAATAAAGATAATAATAAAGATTTATCTGATTTTGAAAAAGCAATGACAAAAATAGGAAATACTGTAGCTCAGAACTGGAACATTCCACTAGATATATTTTATGGAAATAAAACAGAAAAATCTACAGGAAATGATGATTTTATTACATATGCAGTAGATCCATATTTCGAACTTCTAGAAGATGGATTTAATATTTCTCTCGTTGATAAAGATAGTTATTTAAAAGGAGAATATATTAAATTTAATAGATTAAACATTAATCATAAAGACTTGATAGACAAAGCAAGTGGTTGGGACAAGCTTATTTCTAATGGATTTAGCTTTAACCAATTATGTAAGTTATTAGGGTTGCCTACAATCAATGAAGAGTGGGCTGATGAACATTATATAACTAAAAATTATGCAAATGTGAAAGGAGGTGGAGAAGGTGAAGAATAAATTTTATAGTTTAGAAAAGGCATCTGATACAGAGGCCAATTTATATATTTATGGTGATATTGTTAATTATAGATGGGATGATGAAGATGTAAATGCTAATAGTCTAAAAAATGAACTAGAAGCACTTGGAGATTTATCATGTATCAACGTTCATATTAATTCTTATGGAGGAGATACCTTCCAGGGATTAGCAATTCATAATATATTGAAACAACATAGTGCTAAAGTAAATATCTATGTTGACGGTATTGCAGCCTCATCTGCCTCAATAATTGCGATGGCAGGAGATAAAGTTTATATGCCAAGGACAGCTTTAATGATGATTCATAATTGTTGGACTTGCGTTATAGGAAATGCGGATGAATTAAGAAAAACAGCAGAAGACATGGATAAAATTGCAGAAGCATATAAGAGTGCTTATATGGCTAAGGTTAATATAACAAAAGAAAAACTAGAAGAACTATTAACTAATGAAACCTATTTAACAGCAGATGAATGTATAGAAATGGGATTTGCAGATGAGATTATAGAAGATGAAAAAATTGCTGTAAATTCGTTTGCAAATAAATCTATTCTTAATCTTGTAAATAGATTAAAAGTTGCAGAAGAAAAAAATAAATCTTCAAACATAGAAAAAAATATAATTAATGCAGAGAAAATAACTATAAACGGTGAAGAAATTGAAGATAAGATAAAACAAATTTTAGACAACATGTTAAACAAAAATAAAACAAAGGATTTAGATGATAATCCAAATCAAAATCAGATTAAAGAGGATGCTTGGGCATCTTTTTTTAATATAAAAAAATAAGAAAGGTAAGGTAAAAATTATGAAAATTAATGAAACCAAAATGAAAAAAGCTCAAGAAGAGGCTTTAAAAATTCTTCAAGAAACAGAAGACAAATCTCAAGCAGTTGTAGATGCAATGGATAAAATAGTATCTGCACAATATGAAGATTTAATTAACGAAATTCAAGAACAAGCTGCAAAAGCAGAAAGCGATGCATCTTATGCAAAGTCTTTAGGATTAAGAACATTATCTAAAGAAGAAAAGGAGTTTTACACTTCATTAAAAGATGTGAAACAAGCTATAACAGCTAATCAAATTGATATTATTCCAGAAACAACTGTTGATGTAACACTAGAGGATGTAAAAAAAGAAAGCGGAATATTAAATGACGTTAACTTTACACCTGCTAATGTAAAAAGATGGATAGTTGCTGAAAAATCAGGAACATATTCATGGGGAGCTTTAACAGAAGAAATAAAAGGAGAGTTAAGTGCAGCTTTCTCAAGCTTGAATATGGAAGTAAGTAAATTAACTGTTTACTTAGTAATTCCAAAAGCTATAAGAGATTTAGCATTACCATTTGTTGATAAATACTTTACAGCAATATTAAAAGAATCTCTAAATGATGGTTTAGAATATGGATATTTACAAGGAACAGGTAAAGATATGCCAATAGGTATTTATAAACAAATAGGTTCTTCTAATGAAGACGGAACACATAAGGACAAAACAGTAAATACACTAACAGCATTTACACCAAAAGCATTAGCTGCAGCTAAAAAATATCTATCGAAGAGTGGTAAGAGAACATTTGATAAATTAGTTTTAATTTGTCACCCAAATGATGAAGCTGATTATGTTGCACCAGCCATCTACGACAGAGAAGGAAGACTAATTAGTTCATATAAGAATTTAGTTGTAAAAACTTCTGCAAACAACCCACAAGGAAAAGCAGCTTTAATAATTCCTAAAAAATACACAATGGGATTATCTAACTTTGGAATAAAAGAATATGACCAAACAATGGCTATGGATGATGCAGATGTTGTTATTGGTAAAGGATATGCTAATGGTCGTGCTACTGATGATAATACAGCATTTGTATTTGATGTAACTAAACTAGAAGAATATATTCCAACTGTTAAAACTGCAGAAGAGGTTGCAGGAGCTTAGAAATAAGCTCCTAGTTTTAATATAGGGGGTTTTAAAAATGGAAGAAAAATATGAAGTTGTTTATAGATTTAAAGATTTACAAGACAACAATTATATCTATAAAGTAGGCGAAATTTATCCTCGTGAAGGACTTGAACCAACTAAAAAAAGAATAAAAGAATTATCAACTGAAAAAAACAAAATAGGCAAAGTTCTAATCAGAAAAATCGAGGAAGAAACAGAAGAAACTGAAAATCCAGAAAATGATGAAGAAATAACGGAAGAACTAAAAGAGGAAGAAACAGAAGAAACTGAAAACGATGTTACAGAATAGAGGTGTATTCTATGAATGATACACAGATATATGATCTTTTACAAGAGATAAAGAATGAACAACATCCATCACCATTTAAAGATGATGAGGAGTATATAGGTTATATAAAAGATGGTGAATATGATATCAATTATTGCTGTGGTACTATAATTGATTATCAGAAAGACCGAGAAGCAAGAAGTCTATTAAAAAGCTATGTCTTATATGCTGATTATAAAAGATTAGCAGAATTTAAGCAGTTATATGGAGCAGAATATGCTTTATTACAAGCAAAATATTACAAACCTTCCGACATATAACGATGGCAAATTTAGACTTTTTGAAATAAAACAAACTAAAGATACTTTTCCTGTAGAATATTTACATGATACAGGAAAAGTTATTTGGTTTGAAGAGCTTTCAATTTCAGATAGATTAAGATTTGAAGCTGAAGAGAGAAAAAAGAATATAACCTATAAAATAAGAATACCACAAATAAAATCAATAGATTCTTTATGCGTTGTTAAGATAGGCAATGTATATCACAAAATATATAATGCCTATCATTTTACAAATAAAGAAGGCTTTAAGCAGACAGATTTAACATTAGTAGAATATCCACGAGTTAAATTGGAGGGAGAATTATGACAAAGGAAGAATTAGTTGAATTATTAAATAAATTAAATGTTCCATTAAGTGAAGATACTCCTAAAGATGAAGAAATGGAGGAAGAAATAAGAATACACTTTTGGGATTATATCTGGGAAGATATAACAGCAAGTGGTTCTAATTATAATACTAATGTTACATATCAAATATCTGTTGTTGCAGATAAACCTAGACATCCAAAACTCATAGAGCTAAAGAAAGAACTTAATAAAATTGGAATATTTCCTACAATACAACATGAGTATTTGACTGAAAAAAGGAGAATACACTCGTTTTTCTCTATAGAAGTGTTAGAAAATATAGGAGAAGAAAATGAGTAAAGATGTGTATGGATATAACGGATTTGAAGCTTTATCTGAAGTATTGGAAAAATATATAGACAAAGCTGATAATGTGATGGATGTTCTAGAATCTGGAGCAAAAGAATTTACAAATGATTTATTAAAGCTACCAAAACCAATTTCAAAAATCAGAAAAGCAGGATATACGCACTTGATAAACAGTTTTGCATATAGAAAAAAAGATAAGGAAATTGAAGTGGGCTGGGGCAAATATTATGGACCTATGGTAGAACATGGGACTAAAAACATGAAGGAGTCACATCCTCATGTTTATCCTTTATGGGATAAAAATAAAGAAAAATATTATAAATTAATGCTTACTAAACTAGGTTTACAGACATGGTAATAGTAAGTATTAAAAATAAAAAAAGAAAGAAGGAATTTAAAATGAAAAATAAGAAACCTATGATTAAAGAGACAGTTGGCTCTTTATATACTGCTTTTAATACTCCAAACGAATCAGGAGAATTTGATTCTTCAACATATGAAGAAACAATAAAAAGCGATGTTGTAAAAAATATTGCTACAACAGAAAACGCAGAAAATACAACTGTAAGAGCAAGTGGTACTGACTATGAAACAGTTAATCAAGCATCAAGCATAGATATGGCTGTTGAAGTTGTTGCTTTTGATCCATCAACATTGGCTAGAATGAGAGGGGAAGATACTTCAGACAATGGAGGATTAATCCTATCAGGAGCCCCAAGTAGAAGACCTTTCTTTGCATTTGGAAAAGTTGTAAAAAAAGTTGGCGGAGGAGTTCAATATGCTTGGTATCCAAAATGTCAGTTAGTAGAAAATACTGATGATATTGCAACATCAGAAGATACATTCTCAGAACAAAATGATACTATTACAATAAGAGCTTATGCCTTTGATGATAAAAATCAAAAGAAAGCTTATGTAGATAGTGAAACTGAAAACTTCCCAGAAGGTTTAACAGAAGAGAAGTTCTTCACTAAACCTATAATAACAGCAGCAGATTTAGCAGCAGCTGTTGCACCAGGTGCGTAAAAAATGAGGCTCTAAAATTGATTTAGAGCCTTTTAAAATTTTATTTAATATAGTTTGTAGGAGGAAAAAATGGAAATAGAACTTAAAAACGGAGAAAAACTAACTTTAGAGGTGACACCACTTATTTTAGAATATATAGATGATTATAAAGGTGGAATTGAGCAATTAAAAAAAGATGCTCAAGGTGGAAAAGATGAAAATGGTTACTCAAAAAGAATGTATGCAGTAAATCAACTATTATATATGATGATAGCATCTAATTACAGTACACCTTTAACATATAGACAAGCGGTGCGACTTGTGAAATTAGAAGATGTGGAAAGAATTATAAACTTCGCAAATAAAAATATTCCAAATGTAAATGCACAAATTAGTAAGGATGAAAGGCATAGAATTTAAATACTTCTCTTGTAATATTTTGCAGACTAATGTAAGATATTGACAAGGAGGGATATAGTAATGAAAAATCTGATAAAAAAATGGTGGTTTTGGATTTTAGCTGCTATAATGCTTACTTTAGTTATTGTACTATATAATGTATCAAACAATGAATATAATATACCTACAAGCTCTACAAACACGAATATTGTGCTAAATGTAAAAGAAGATACTATTAATAGTATAAATACAATAGTTGAGGTGAAAGAAAACGAAGATAGTGTTAATGATGAAGAGGCAAAAGAAGAAAATATAAAAAATGAAACAAGTACGAAACAACAAGAGACAAAAAAGAATGAGAATAAGGCTAAAAATACAAATCAAAAAGAGGAAATCAAAAAAGAAGAACAAAAAAATGATACAATAAAGAATGAAGAAACAAAAGAACCACAAAAAGAAAGAGACAACAAACAAAATGATGAGACTGTAAATAAATCTGAAACTGTAGAAAGTAAAACAGAAAAAGATAATAATACGAAATCTACAGAAAGTAATTCAGAAGAGAAACATCAATCAGAAGAAGAAAAAGAACAGCCAAAAGAACAAGAAACTGTCAGCACTAGTAAAACAAATGCTTTAAAAAAGGCAAAAGAATACTTGAAAGTTATGGCTTTTTCACATGATGGTTTAATTTCACAATTAGAATATGAAAAATTTTCAAAAGAAGATGCAACTTATGGGGCAGATAATTGTAATGCAGACTGGAACCAACAGGCTTTAAAAAAAGCGAAGGAATATCTAAAAGTTATGGCTTTCTCTAAAAAAGGATTGATAAAACAATTAGAATTTGATAAATTTACTAATAGTCAAGCAACATATGGAGCAAATAATTGTGGAGCAAACTGGAATGAACAAGCTGCAAAGAAAGCAAAGGATTACTTGGATTATTCTTCGTTTTCAAAAGATGGATTAATTTCACAATTAGAATATGAGGGATTTACACATGAACAGGCAGTATATGGAGTTGGAACTACGGGATTATAAAAATAAATAAGTAATTAATAAAGCATCAGTTTTTAAACTGGTGTTTTTATTATGCCTAAAAAGAGGTGAGAAAATTGGCTAATAACGAATTAAAAAGAGTTGGATTAGTTTTCACAGAAGAAGGTGCAGTAGACTTTAAGAAAACACTACAAGAAGTAAATCTTGAATTAAATAAGAACTATAACCAATTTAAATTAACACAAGCACAATGGGATAGTTCTGTTAAAAGTACAGAAAAATTGAGAGCAGAACAAGAATATTTGAAAAATGCTTATGAAATTCAAGCTGACAAAGTCAGTACTCTTAAAATGCAACTTAGTGATTTAGAAAATGCAGAAAATAAGGACACTACAGCTATAAAGAAAAAAAGAAATGAATTAACTTCAGCAGAAATAAAACTCGAGACTTATAATAAAAGACTTAAAGAAATAGATAGTCAGTTGAAGAACAATGGCAAGAGCCTTGAAGAATGGGGAGATAAAGTACAGAAATCAGGAGAAAAGATTGAAAAAGTAGGCAAGAAATTGTCTGCTTTTTCTGCAGCTACAGGAAGTGCATTAGTAGCAAGTGCTAAAACCGCAATAGACTTTGAATCAGCCTTTGCAGGAGTAGAGAAAACTGTAGATGGAACTGCTGAACAGATGGAAGAGCTAAAAACTGGTATTAGAAATATGGCAAAAGAAATTCCATCATCTACAACAGAAATATCAGCAGTAGCAGAAGCAGCAGGACAATTAGGGATAAAAACTGAAAATATTTTGAGCTTTTCAAAAGCAATGATTGACTTAGGAAATTCAACAAACCTTACAGCAGATGAAGCAGCATCGCAGCTTGCAAAATTTGCAAATATAATGAATATGTCACAAAAAGATTTTGATAGGCTAGGTTCATCTATAGTTGATTTAGGAAACCATTTTGCAACAACAGAAGCGGATATAGTAGAAATGTCTATGAGACTAGCAGGTGCAGGAAAGCAGGTTGGATTATCTGAAGGACAAGTTTTAGGGCTTGCCACCGCATTAAGCTCTGTTGGTATAGAAGCAGAAATGGGTGGCTCTGCTATTTCAAAAGCAATGGTAAAAATGCAAAATGCTGTTGAAATGGGGGGAGATAAATTAAATACAATATTAAATAAAACAGGAAAATCGTTAAGAGAATTAGAATTAATGTCAACAAATAACACTAAAGATTTTAAGGCATTGGCAAATAACATAGGAATGACAAGTACAGAGCTGAAACAATTCATCACAGCAGGAAAAAATTTAGAAGATTTTGCAAAGGTTTCAGGTAAAACTGCTCAGGAATTTAAAAAAGATTGGAAAAAAGATGCTGCAGGAGCATTGTCAGATTTTATCAAAGGTTTAGGAAATGCCGAAGAAAAAGGTGAAAGTGCAATAACAATGCTTACAGAAATGGGCTTAACAGAAGTTAGATTGAGAGATTCACTGTTAAGAGCTGCAAATGCAGGGAATCTATTTAATGATGCATTAAAGACTGGCACTAAAGCATGGGAAGATAATACTGCACTAACAAAAGAAGCAAATAAGAGATATGATACTTTAAAAAGTAAATTAACAACAGCTATAAATAAATTAAAAGATATGGCAATTACTGTAGGAAATAAACTAATGCCATCTATAGAGAGAATTATTGATGACTTTGGAAAATGGATTAAATCTTTTGATAACCTATCAGACAATACCTTAGATATAATAGTAAAATTAGGCTTGTTTGTCACAGCAGCAGGACCTGCAATAATAGCAATAGGTAAAATAACATCTACAATAGGAGGGGCAGCAAAGGGAATTGGTACATTTGTACAAGCAATAGGTGTAGCATCTGGAAAATTAACTTCTACATCTGGTGCAGTAAATAATCTTGCAAATCTTATTAATGGAATAGTAAGCCCTGCTGGGTTGGCAACAATAGCAATAGCAGGAATAACGGCAGCTGTTGTAGCAATGGGTAAAGCATATCACGACACAACTTTAGAATCAGAAAAAGTCAGAGATGAAGTTCTTGAGCAAAAGAAAGCATACGAAGACTTAAATAAGGAAATAGATGAAAGAACACAAAAAAGCTTAATGGAAATTGATAAAAGTCAAGAATTGGCAAATGAACTTAGACTTATAACTGACGAAAATGGAAAAATTAAAGAAGGGTATGAGGCTAGAGCAAAAGTAATTACTAACGAACTTGCAAAGTCACTTGGAACAGAAATTGAAATTACAGATAATGTAATAGATAAATATAAAGAATTAAAGGATGAAATTGACAAATTAATACTAAAAAAACAGGCAGAATTAATTTTCAATGCAAGTGAAGAAAAGTATTCTGAAGCAATAAAAAATAGGACAAAGTATACTCAACAATTATTTGATATACAAGATAAATTAACTAAGGCCCAGGAAAGATATTCACAAGCTAAAGAAGATGCAGCAGATCCTTTAAATGCACTCAAATTTTTTGGAACTGAAAAAGCACAAGCAGAACTTGCAGCTGCATCAAAAGAATTAGAAAACTTACAAACATCATATAAAGAAACTGAGAAATTAGTCGAAGATTCTACAAAGGCAATTAGTGATTATTGGTATAATTCTGAACTTGTAGCAGAGAATACAAGCGAATCATTAAAAGAATTAGTAAACTCTGTTGGAAGAACTTATGAATCAAATGGGGAAACTGTAGAAATAACATATAAAAGAATGCTACAAGAACAAGATTATTACAATAAGGAAGCAAAGAAATTATATGAGCAAGCAGAACAAAATAATAACACAAGTGAGATGAAAAAAACAAGTGATCAAATGAGAGAAAGTAAGTCGAGAACTGATGCATTAATAAAAGAATTAACTCAAAACACATCAATAATAAATGAAAATTCTCCAGATATAGTTGAAGCATGGAAGTATCTTGCCACTTCATCTTATAATACTTACTATGATAATGTTTCTAAAATGCCTGAAGAACTGCAAAATATAATTCAAAAAATGACTGGAGTAACTATTGAGCAAACACCTGAGTTAGTCAGTGAAACTGAAAATATGATGGAAGAAGTTTTAGATGAAATAAGTCAAGATGAAAATTTTAGAAGGGAAGCAATTAACAATTTACAAGGTTTATTAAATGGAATGTCTGATAGTAATTTAAGAGAATTATTAAAAGAGTCTGGCGTAGAAGATGCTGATAAATTTATGGAAGGGGTAAGACAACGGAAATGTAGCAGAAGATGAGGGAGAAAATATATTAAAAAGTTTAAATAGTGGATTAAAAAACAGAACATGGAAAAATTCATTATTTAATACAGCAAGAACTATAGCTTCTACATTGTCAGGTCTATTAAAAGTTAAAGTAAATGTAAATGGAAATACATCTACTTTGCCTGGACATAAATTAGGATTAGATTATGTTCCAAAAGACAATTATGTTGCAAGACTTCATAAAGGAGAGAGAGTTTTAACAAAGGAAGAGAACGAAGCATATAGTGAAGCGGAAAATAGACAGAATAGAAGTGGCCCGCATACAGTGAGTTTTGGTAATGAAATTGACTATAATAAAATGGCACAAGCAATAGCAGGGGCAATAACAAACTGCAAGTTTACATTGGATGATGATGGATTTGCAAGAATAGTAAAAGATGAATTGTACAAGGTGGTGTAATATATGTTTAAGTTTAAAGGGATATCAAGTGAAGATATGCAAGTTGTAATTGAAGAAGAGGAACATTTTATCGCAAGAGCCGCACAAAGATATGAAATGACAGAAATTGAAGGAAGAGATGGAGCAATATTTGATACTTTAGGATATTCAGTTGTTGAAAGACCAATATATGTACAATGCTTAAATATTAATAAAATAGATGATATATTATCATGGTTAAACGGCGAGGGAGAATTTGAATATAAAGGAAGAAAAACTATTGCTAGATTTTATAGTGAATTAGAACCACAAAGAAATACATGTATAAGAATTATAGATACAATTTTTATAAGAAATCCATTTTGGACTAAAGTAAATGATGAATATATAACAGTTACAGATACAGTATTTAATGAAGGAAATATAGAAAGTAGACCAATAATAAGGCTAGAAAAAACAAATTCAAATACAGTAGATGTAACAATAAACGGAATTAATTTACAATACAATTTTAATGAAGACCAATATGTTGAAATGGACTGTGAAGATAAAACTATTGAGTATGAAGGATTAAATAGAAATAGACAGATGATTATTGGATACGATTTTCCAAAATTAGATATAGGAGAAAATACAATAATATTCAATTCGGGAACAAATTGTACAGTGAAGATAAAAAGGAAGGATCGATGGTTATGATAAAAATATTTAATGCTACAGATACTGATTTCTCTTCAGCTGGAAATGTAACAATAGAACCATTAAAATGCAAAGAGTTCAAGAAAAAATCTTTAAATGGTTGGTACATAGAGGTAGAAGTTCCTATAAAATATAAGGAATATATTAAGGCAGACCAATTAGTAGTTATTCAGACAAAATCAAAATTGAGACCACAAGCTTTTAGAATAACTGCAGATTTGAAAACTACTACTAAGAAAATATCTTTTACTGCAAATCATGTAATGTTTGATGCAGAAAGATATTTTTTATTAGATGTAAGGCCAACTAAATTGAATGGACTTAATGGACTCAAATATATAAATCAAAGGACTGACAAAATCAGTCCTTTTACTATATATTCAAATGTAGAAAAAATCAGTACAGCATATTTTATTAGAAAAAATCTATTAGAAGCATGGCAAGTATTTGAAGAAAGATGGCAAGGAGTTTTTGATGCCGATAACTGGGATATACGTTTTCTAAAAAAAGTAGGTAATGATAATGGTGAGAGTATTATATATGGAAAAAATGCACAGGGTGTAGAAATATACGAAGATTGGTCTAATGTAGTTACAAAATTATATCCTGTTGGATATGATGGAATAATGCTACCTGAAAAATATATAGAAAGTGACATACAGTATGAATTACCATATACAAAAACAATAGATTTTACAACTGAATTAGATGAAGAAGAGAAAACACAGGAAGGCTTAATAGCAGAGCTTAGAGCTAATGCGTATAAATATTTGGAAGAAAATAAAGTACCTAAGATTTGTTATACAATTAGATCAGATATAAATGATAAGATGGAAATAGGAGATACAATTCAAATTCTTCATCCATTAGTTTCAATAAAAACAGAAGTACTTGAGTATGAATATGACAATATTTTGAAAAAAGTAAAAAGCTTATCTTTTGGAAATTATTCAAGAGATGTAAAAACAAAATTTAATAATATAAAAAATACAATTAGTGAAATAACAGTAGCTATCTCAAAACAAGATACTGTAATAAATAAACAGACTGAATTAATAAATGCACTAAATAAAAATGGATATGTATATATAGATGATAATGAAATCTTAATTTTAGATAAGCTACCTAAAGAAGAAGCTAAAAATGTTTGGAGATGGGGATTAGGAGGACTAGGATTTAGCTCTAATGGATATGAAGGGCCTTTTGAAACAGCTATAACAATGGATGGACAGATAAATGCAAATTTTATAACAACAGGAGTTTTGCAAGTAAGCAGAATAGAGGGACTAGCAGATGATTTAGCAAGTATTAAGATTGAACTGGGTAAAATAGAAAGCTCTATAAGTGATATAGCAGATATAACAACTTCTAAAGAAAGTTCATACGGAACTGTATCATTTGAAAAGATAAATCAATCTGAGCCGATAAGAATAGAGATAAGACCTATTGGAACTAATATATCATACTTATATCCAAGAGCTAATTTATATCCAAGTGAAGATTTATTTATAACAATAAGAACATTAAGATTTCTTAACGCTACAACAAATGAAGTATTTGATTATGAACTTCCAGATGATTTACTTTATTATGATGCAGATAACTATGATGAATTTATATTAGATTACGACAGTCAAACTTGTATTGTAAACAAAAAAGTAGAATACAACGCAGATGGAAGCACTTATGTATTAGATAATCCAAGGACTGTGGAATATCCGTATCCAAAAATAGAGTTAACTGATGGAGATTACGAGATATCTTTATTAGGATATAACAATGCATACTTATTTGTAAGACTAATGGCACAAAACATATATACAACACAATTTGCTACAAGAGCAGAAGTAAATACTCAAATAAGAGAAACAACACAAAGTATTAATTTGAGTGTTGATAGTAAATTAACAAATTATAGTACAACAACACAAATGCAGACCGCAATAAATTTGGCAACAAATAATCTTGAATTAAGTGTAACTAAAAAACTGGAGGGAAAGTTAAATGAAGAAAAATTTACAGGTGCTAATATTATTCTTGCTATTAATGATGATAGCTCTAGTGCTCTTGTCAGTGCAGACAAAATTGACCTTGTTCGGAAAAGAGTTCAACTTAACAACAGATGACATGTCTATAACAAGTACTAACTTTAGTGTAGATAAAAACGGAAATATGACTTGTAATAATGCAAATATAAAAGGTACTATTGAGAGCTCTAATGGAAAAATAGGAGGATGGACAATCAATAGTAGCGGGCTAACTAATGGGGCAGTTCATGTCAATAGTGATGGCTCATCTACAATTTACACAGTAGCAGATTTGATAATTATAAGAGGATATATTATGGGATATGAAGGATTTGATTTAGGAAATGCAATGATAAAGCATTATGACTTTGATGGAGATGGACAAGTTAGAGCTACTGATTATGCTAGACTTCAATCTCTAATAGGAATATCAATGGATTAATTGGAAGGAGTGAGATAATGGAAGAACTTATTATAAAAGAAAGAGAATTAAGAGAAAACATAGTTCAAGAAATAAACAATTCAGGACTGCCTGCATTTATATTAAAGCCCATATTTAAAGAAATATATGAGCAATTAAATTCTTTAGAAATACAGCAATATAATACTGCTAAACAAAATACAGATAAGAAAAATGCTGAAAAGAAAAAAGAGAAAAAGGAGGAAAGTAAAAAATGATAGATTATAAGAACCTCCCAGACAAATCAACACCAGTACATAAAACTAATTTAAACCTAATGCAGCAAATAAGCATAGGAACAGTAACAATAGCTTCAGGAACTATTATAACAAATGGCTATGAAGTAACACTTCCTATAAAGTATCAAGTAGGAAATAACTCATTAGAAGTAAGACTAAATAGTGAAGTATTAAAACTAGCCACATCAACAGAAGATGGGCATTACAAAGAAGTAGGAAATACTGGAGCATTATCTAATAAGATACAATTCTATAGGACAAGCAGTGATGGAAGTTGGACATTAACAGAAGCTATAAATATTACTGCTGTTGTGAAAGGAGTTGAACAATCATGAGTAGAAGTTTAGAAGAAGAGAGACAAAAAACAGTCAATATTTTAAAAGAAGATATTTTTACAACAGTTGGTGCAACAACAGGAAAATATTTAGATAGTAACGGAAATCAGGTTTCTAATAATGCCTGGAATTTTACTGATTATATTAGAATAGAAGCAAATCAGCAATATAGTATTAGTAATAATGGAGTTGTCGTAGGAAATTTACCTGCTATATGCTTTTATACTAAAGATAAAGCTTTTATTAGTGGAGAACAACTCGGAGATGTATATAACAAAATTGTTAAAGCCCCATCAAATGCTGAATATGCAAGATTAAGTTATGCTAGTGCTAATTATAAATTTATAAAAATTGATAGTAATGAAATTTATTCAACGGAAGAACAAAAAATAGGAACATGGATAGATGGAAAACCTTTGTATAGAAAAATATATGAAACAACATTAACGCAAAGCGCTCAAAACATACATACTGATATTACTTTAAATAATCTTAAGAAAATAGAGGGATACTTAAATAATGGTACACAAATAATTCCTTTAGGATTTGGAAATGACGGCAACTATGCTAATGTAATAGGACAAGAGAAGAGATTATTATATTTAGGTACTTGGAGTGGTGGAACTTTATATATTACTGTTGAATATACAAAAACAACAGATTAAGGAGGATAAAAATATGAACAAATATCATGTAAGCCTTGAGGCTCTACACACACACACACACACACACACACACACAAATAGTTTAAAAGAATATAGCATAAGGGGGTGTGCCTTATGCAATGTTTAGAAGAAAGATTACAGAAAGCTGAAAAAAGTTATGTCCTATGGACTAATCAAAATCCTACCACGGGTTTTGAAAGTCAAAATATAGAATTAAATAGTAATGATTATGACTATTACGAAGTACTTTTTATAGAACAATTAGGTAGTTTTAATAATTTACTGTCAACAGGAAAAATTCCAAAAGGAAGAAATACAACACTAATAACTACAACGAATTATGCAAATACATATCCTCAAATTTTTAGAAGGGAAGTTAATTATATAAATGCAAGTAGTTTAAAAATAAATAATGGATATTATCAGTCTTGTAATAGTAATAACAGAAGCTCAAATAATCAAATAGTCGTACCATATCAAATAATTGGATATAAAACTAATTAAAAAGGAGAGAAAATATTATGATAAAATCGATAAAAGCCTTATGGCAGTATATATATATATATATATCGGATAATATTAAAAGCATAGGAGGTGAACTCTTATGCGTAGCTTAGAAGAAGAAAGACAAAAAAATAAAATTAAAATTAATACTAAAGGAGGACTTACAACAAATTT
>Ga0247608_10001261_pt1 | contig 35881 bp, 61 predicted proteins | sample 176DNAGHGlowgp2_FD_193490 | JGI IMG/M metagenome (GOLD analysis project Ga0247608, IMG submission 193490) | Sheep rumen microbial communities from Palmerston North, Manawatu-Wanganui, New Zealand - 1766 DNA GHGlow gp2 | ecosystem: Host-associated > Mammals > Digestive system > Stomach > Rumen ...
GTCCGCGAATGATCGAAATATCTCTGCAAGAGCTTTCATTGTTTCATTATCATTCTGTTCCATGTTCATCCTTCCCCCCTCCTTTCCTCATCTCTTCACACATCCGGCTCCCTTGCCAACGGGATGCCGTACTGTTATTTGCTGTTATTGGTTGCTATTGGTTGTTATTTGTTCGTGGGGATTTGAATTTTACACTCGTTTGTGCGTTTCTGTAACTGATTATACACCCATTCATGCATATTGTCAATGTTTTCTAAGTCAAAAATATGCACAAACATTCGTGCTTTTGTTTGTTGATTATGCCTATTTGGGTATTTTCTTTCAAAGCAGATTGACAAGTTCACCCATTTGTGCTATTATGTTTTTCAGGAGGTGATAAAATGCTTGATAATTCAGAACAGCTTAAAAAAATACGTAAAGAAAGAGGTCTGACTATCCAAGCGGTATCAGAAGGAGCAGAAATACCAATCAGAACGTACCAGAATTATGAATATGGTAAACGTGAAATCAGCGCTGAAGCACTTAACAAACTTGCTGATTTCTACGGTGTGACAACTGACCGGCTGCTTGGAAGAGAACCGAAGCAGGATCCGCTCGCCCTCCTCGGCATCAGGAACGACGAGAAGAGCGCACTTGACGCATATCTGAAGCTGGACGAGAAGAACCGCCAGATAGTCATTGACGCCATGATCGCCCTGGGTGACGCTGCACGGAAGAGCCGGGAGCTGAGCTCTCAGGAGCTGCGGCAGATGATAACAAAAAAATTCTCCTTTCTGCCTACAAGCGCAGGCTCAGGAGAATGGCTCGATGATGAGAATATAGAATACAAGGACTTTCCCGACAGCCCTCAGGTACGTGAGGCTGATCTTATCATACCCGTTGAAGGCAGCAGCATGGAACCGGAGATCTCAGACGGCGACAGGCTGTGCGTCAAGCTCTGCGATGCTGTCAAGGTCGGAGAGACCGGGGTATTCATCGTTGACGGCACCGGCTACGTCAAGAAGCTCGGCGAAGACAGACTTATTTCTATCAACGAGGAATATGATGATATATACGCAGCAGAATACAAGTGTGTCGGTAAGGTCATCGGCAAGGTTGAGTAATGAAAGGAGCTGACATTATGGAGATAATCAAATATCCCTCTGAGGAAGAGGTTACAAAGGCAATGGCAGCAGATGAACCGCTGCTCGTCCTCATTTCGTTTGACGGCAGCAAGGCGATCATGGCTCATATTGACGAGGCTGTCGAGCACCACATACTTCTGATGAAGACAGGCTACAAAGACACCGATATCGACAAGTTCTTCCGCATAGTCCTCGACAAGAGCGGTGCTGACTGGACTTTCGTATGCCCGCCGGACTACAAGAACATCCCCTTTAAGGATAAACGTATCGAGGCTTTCTATAAGGACGGGTTCTCGGTGATCTCTGAGTTTCTGCACTCGATAGGCTATCTCGTTGGCATCGACATACCAAAACGCTACCGCAGACACCTCGACGTTCTGACAAGCGACAGCTATTGAAGCTGTACGCCCTCAAAATCAAACGCTACAGCACGTCTGTTCTTTTCATAGTATGTTTACCCTATGAGGGGCAGGCGCGTCAAAAAAAGGGCGTTTTTGATGTAAAAAGAAAAATCCCCCACGGTGCTGGTAACACCGCAGGGGATCACAAGGAGATATGTTTATTGAATCCGTTTCCATTATATCATATCTCCGCCGAAAAATCAACAGGAGAGTGAGAATATGGAAGGATATCTCGTCTATCTCCGCAAGTCCAGGTCAGACGGTGAGCACGAATCCGTTGAGGAGGTGCTCGCAAGACATGAGAAGCTGCTGCAAGAGCACGCCGTTAAGATACTCGGCGAGCCTGTCCCGGAGAGCTGCATCTACAGGGAGGTAGTCTCCGGCGAGACCATACAGGACAGACCGGAGGTCAGGAAGCTGCTCGACAGGATACAGCAGGAGCCTGTCAGGGGAGTGCTCACGATAGAGCCGCAGCGTCTGAGCCGCGGAGACCTGAGCGACTGCGGTACGATAATCAGAGCGTTCAGATACACCGATACGCTCATCATCACACCGACCAAGACCTATGACCTTGCCGACAAGTTCGACAGGAAGTTCTTTGAAATGGAGCTGACGCGCGGCAACGATTACCTTGAATACATCAAGGAGATCATGATGAGAGGCCGTCTTGCATCAGTCAGCGAGGGAAACTTCATCGGCTCCGTCCCGCCTTACGGCTACGATAAGGTCAGGTCAGGCAAGAGCTACACCCTTGCCCCGAACGATGAAGCGGACACGGTGCGCCTGATCTTCCGTCTCTGGACAGAGGAGAAGCTCGGGACTACCCGGCTCGCAAACCGTCTCAACGAGCTCGGCATCAGACCGAAGAAGGGCGATTACTGGACCTGTGCCAGTATAAGAGAGATGCTGCATAACCCGGTCTACATCGGAAAGATACGCTGGAACTGGAGAAAGACGGTGAAGACCATCGAGAACGGCGAGATAAAGAAGACTCGACCGAAGTCCTCCGAGGATACCTGGATAATGGTCGAGGGAAAGCATCCGGCCATCATCGATGAGAAGACCTTCGATGCTGCACAGGCACTCTTCGGGAACGCTCCGAGGAACAAGGTCGGCAAGGAGCTGACGAACCCGCTCGCCGGAATGCTCCGCTGCGAATGCGGGAAGGCTATGATATTACAGCCGCAGCAGCGCTCCGCCCCACGTCTTCACTGCCGGCATCAGACGCACTGCGGCAATAAGTCCGCTACATACGAAGCCGTCGAGGAAGCTGTTATCGCCCAGCTTAGCGAGTTGATCGAGCACATAGAGGTAATGATACGGAACGGCGAGGATCCTGCAAGCATAAATGAGGACATAATCCGGAAGCTGAGCAAAGAGCTTAACGATATCGAGACGCAGCAGGATAAGCTGTATGACCTCCTCGAGCAGGGCGTATACACGAACGCCGTGTTTCTGCGCAGAAATCAGGCTCTTGCTGAACGCCGTGACAAGTGCCGGTCGGCTCTCGATCAGGCAAAGGCAGCCGGCTCCCCTGTCCCCCTTGAAAAGCGCCGGCTCATGCTGATGGAAGCAATAGGGACACTGAGAGACAATACGGTCTCCCCGAAGGAGAAGAACGAGCTCCTCAGACTCGTCATCAGAGAGATCAAATACAGCAGACAGGCAGGCTCCAGAACCAAATGGGATACTACCCCGTTCAATCTGGAGATATCTTTCAACTTCTGACATACATCATAAATGGGCTAACGATTCTGCCCAATTATGATATATACAGCAAAAACTCCCCGAAGCACGGCGCTCCGGGGAGTATTTTTTTCAATCTATAAGCCCACTGAACTCGTGGTCGTCGATCAGTACGTCATCGAGGTATACTTTCAGCCGGTGCTGCTTTTCTGCTGCGACAGTCTCACCGGGGAACTTCGTCCCACGCTGGAATGTCTTTATGTAATTCCTTCCGTCGCGCTCGTCGCCGAACCAGTGAGCGTTTGCATAGGGCTCTGTATCTCTTGTGTCTACATGGCAGGCATTATTCATCATTCCGATGCCGCCGAAGCCGATGCGCTCAGCTGCCTCGGCTATGTCCTCAGCCGGATACAGGGTGCCGTCCTGCTTCTTAACCACGATGTCAGCAGCTATGTTCCGGGTGTGAGCGTCCGTTGCTGAGCCCTTCACGCTGACGCTGTACTTCGGGCATCTATAGCCGCTGTTGATGATTATAGCCTTCGCACCCATAAGAGTGTGCAGCTTTTCAAGCCTCTCGATCAGGAGCGCGGAAGGGCTGCCCTTTCCGCACCCGCACTTGCAGATGAATTCCGTACTGTCAAAATGTTCTGAGAGTTTCATTCTTCGTCCTCCTTATCCTTTAACTGCTTTAATATGGACATGAGCTTCTTCGGCAGCGGGAGCCCGAGTGCTGCTGCGTTCTCCAGGATGCTTATCCCTTCGTTTGCAAGGTAGAACCCCGCCACCGCCGACCGTGCGACGTCCTCCACGTTGAGCACATGGGCGTCAAGCAGATGACCGACCGCAACAAGCAGCAGGATCACGACCTTCTTCGAGATTCCTATGAACCCGACCTGTGAGGAGAGCTCCTTCCGCCTGATCGCCACGAAAACACCGGTGATGTAGTCGATAACCATGAACGCAATGAGCGCGTATATCAGGCCGTTTATCTCGCCTAAGAGGAAGCCGCAGAGAGCGGAGGCAGCAGCTGTGATGAACTGGATTATCTTGTTCATTATGCTGCCTCCTTATACCGACGTACCGGTGAATTTCACCCATGACTTCCATCCAGACGAAAGCTTCACTCTGCGGTACACTTCCGGCAAACCGCTTGTTGTGTTCTCGATAGCCACTATTTCTTGCAGGTAGTTGCTGTCTGATGTAAATCTGCTGACAGTCATTCTGTACGGATTTACTGTAGGGCTGTTAGATAGAGTACTGCCAACAGACGAACCGGTACAATGATAGATACCGGGAGTTGTTAAGTCATTAAGATCGGTATTCTTGGCGATATCCCAACCACGTTCTCCGACTGCATTAACCATCTCCCAAGGCTGCCATGCGCCTCCGGCGGAAATGTTCTTAACTCTTACGAATGTGCAGTAAACGTTCTGAATTCGGGCGATATAACAAGTCTGTTTCAGATATACAGCACCTATCATCACGTTCTCAACCCTGATATTGAAGTTACCGTTGGGAACAGGGAGATTTGATGCTGAACTACCGACTACGTTGTATCCGTACCAGATGCCCTCAGTTGTGAGTGTGTCAAGGTCAACGTTCTCTGAAAGCTGCGTCGTGGGATCAGCCTTGTACTTCTTCCAAGGCTGCCAGGAGCCGGTATAACGTCTCTTATACCATACACCGGTATCATCGTTGGGGACAAGGATCTGTATATATCGACTGCCCGCAACTGATGGGATCGTTACGCCGAAAAAAGCTGACGTAACGTCGGCAGGAATGTTGTCAATTGACGTTGCGATCGCCGATGTTGACGCATACCATTTGTCCGGTGTAGTAAGAGAGTTGAGGTCCCCACCGCTCGACAGCGCAGTTCCCAGTACAAACACGTCCTCTCCGCTCAGGCCTCCGAGCTTCTCCTTTTCATTAGTTGTATAGTCTTCCGTTGACAAGCCTTTTCCAGCTATCTTGTCAACCTTGTTTCCAACCTCTGCTGCAAGTGCCGCATAGGCTTCATCTATCTTGTCGCAGTTCCCGTTCAGCGGGGCGACATCAACCGCCTCCGTCTGATCCGGCTTGACAAGGTGCAGATTAGTTGTTTCAGATGCCATGCTGTTTCAGCTCCTTCCATTTGAATTGCCTCATTTCCTTCCATGTATACGTGCGGCAGCTCTGCCAGTCAGGCAGCGCCTTCAGACGCGCGTCCTTCAGCTCGCGCTGCATGGCTGCGTTCTGCTTGTCCTCCAGCGTCTTGCCGGAGCTCACTGTATTCCTCATATACGCCGGTCTGAGATTGACCATAGTCATGCTCTCCAGCCTGATCGTCAGCACCTCGCCGGTCAGTTCGTCTCGCTCAATAGCTGTGATCTCCTGTACATCGTCAACATTGAGCTCCGATACGTGGACTATACCGGAGTCGCCGACTCTGAGCTCCTGAAAATCAGGAAAGTCCTTATACCTCGGATCTCGCCGCATATCAGCGACCTTGATCTCGTAGGTGGTTTTGGGATGATTGATGTTCTTGTGATATTCAGCGGTCGCATTTATAAGGCGCTGCATATTGTCCTCGACCTGATTTTCAAAGTTGAACTTGACGACGAGTGGCCTGGCATGGTGCAGAACCCAATGCCATCCGCTTGGATCCCCGTCATACCATGTATTGCCGTAGTAGTAGCCATAATTATCATAGGCATGGATCTCAGTGTAAAAGTCTGTAAAATCCACCTTCTGCTTGATATATTCAATCTCACGGCTGTATCTGAGCCGGAAAGCGTTCTCCTTTGCGTACTGCATACGTGTACAGATAGAAACGTAGAAGTTATCCCTGTAGAGCTCTCCGCCGTAGATATTGACGAAGCAGCTGTCCTCCCCTATCAGGGTACCCATGACTGATACGTTGAACCAGTCAACTGAATCATGCTGTCCGCTGATATCCGTATGAAGATTGAACTCATAGGGTGTGAAGTACTGCCCTGCAAACGGTCCGATCTTAGAGAGGGTGCTTGAATTGACGAAGTCAAGGAACTGTGCAGCGTTTCCCGCCGGCATGGTTATCTCACCGATTCGCTCGTCAGCCAGATCGTAGCTGATGTGCTTAGCGTGTACAGTGATAAATCTTCTGTCAGCACTTATCTCAGGCTCCTGCAGATCAATGCGGAAGAGCTGCCCTCCTACCTTCAGGACATTCTGTGCCAGGAGATACTTCCATTTCTGCCACTCTGTATCAAGCGGATGAACAAGTGTGAGATCCCAGCGCCCGTTTTTTTCCTGCCATGAACGGCAGGATATAGGCTCTATAACTGCCAGACCGTTGCTCTCGAAGCCGTTCTGAGGCTCGTTAAGGTCGTAGACGGTGATAACTCCATGGCGTTCAAGGGCTGAGAGGTCAATACCCTCGACACCGGGGAGAAGATCATGGAAGGGATAACCTTCATTCCTGCACGGATCCAGACGCCAGTACTGTGCCGGATACGGAGCAGACATATCTTTAAGTTCCTCTATATCCTCATTGACAAGGCCGGACGGCGTTACTTCCCATGTTGCAAGCGCCTCGACTGCATACGCATTTGTCGCATATCCGAGGCCGGGAGGAGACGTCCACCTGACTGTGCCGTCTGCATGATAGAGCGTGATGACATTAGTGCTCCGGTCGAATGTGAACTTGTGAGCAATTGTGTCGCTTCCGGCTTCATAGTTTACATTTCCGCCGTCCTGACAAGTGCTGTAATAGTTGTAGGCATCTCCTTTAATGTAAAACGTTATTATTGAGCCGGCAGTCGTATTAACGACAAAGCCGTCCGTCACATTCTTCCAGTACATGAAATTCGATGCGTGAAGGCCGTTGGCTTCGTAATACAGGATGAAGTAAAGATACTCTCCTTCAAAGTCCTTATGGAAATGGCTGCTGTAAGCCCCTATTTCAACATATACGGACGGATCGGGATTCGTATTAATAACTGAGCCCATTGTATCACCTACCTGCAAGGGAAGCCGTGACTGTGAAGCCAGTCTTTGTTCCGTATCTGTACCGAGGTTCCCTGTATGAAGTTACTGCTGACATTCGCTGAACCGGTTTTATCAATGTTGATAACAAAAGGTGCGACGCCCCCGTAAGCTATGGAGGAGAATCCGTCGAAAGTACAATCTATATATGAAGCATCGGAGCTGTCCGTGAACGTCACCTGAGCACTCTGCCCGGCCAGTTCACCTGTCACAAGGCAGGATCTGAGACGAGGATAGTATATCGGCTGGCTTGCACCGCTCTCTCCGGAGAAGTCGATTCTTGAGTTTTCAAGGTTGAGCGAACCACTGTAGCCTGTGTAGAACACGCTGCTACCGGCAAGATGACACCTGAATGAAGATTTATCAGTATTGATCGTGCAGCCGTCAGAATTGAAGAATTTTGAATTACCGTAAAGCTCTCCTGCCATTTCACATCTGAGAAGGTTAAGAGTCATATGATTGTTGGCGGCACATTTGACAAACGTGGCACTTGTGAGATAGCTGTTGATGACCTTCAGATCCTTGATGGTTATGCCGTGCAGGCAGTAGTTACCTGGAGTGAATATTGTTCCGAAGCTTCTGATATTCCTGATCTCGGCACCGTTCCCGTCTATCTCGTTGCAGTACATTTCAACCGTGGGAGCACCCTCAGGGTATTTCTCGTTGAGGTCCCACAGAGCTCCGGCAGGGAGTCTGACATACGCTTCTCCCACATTTGCCGCAGCAACAAGCTCATCCCAATCCTTAGGAATATAAGGATCGTTCTGTGTTCCTGATCCGTTCATTACAGCCACCTCTCTCTCACATTAACTATACAAGAAGTCACATCACCGAAGTGATAGAAGCCGTTGCTGCCAGACTTGAGCAGAGGGAAGTTTCCGTAGGTATACTGCATGATCGGATGTTTCACGTTATTCTCCTCATAGTAGGCAACAGAAACGGCAGAATCAAGATATATCGTCTTACCGGCAAGGTTCTCAGGCAGCTCTATCCTCAGATCCTCGCCGTTGACATTGACGTGCAGCGTTCCACTGCCGACTATTGATATCAAAGGTTCTGCCGGAGCACTTCCCGGATTATCAAGGCGATAGTACCAGCCTGATGCGCCCGAAGCGTGTGTCATATCGACAACAGCAGGCTCTACGGCTCTTGCGAACGGTCTCAGGGAGAAGCTGACAGGCAGCTCTCCCATGAGTGCAGCAACGGCCTTAGGCTCGAGCTTGTTAACGTATGCCTCCAGATACTCTGTCGGCGACGTCGAGAGCTGGAGCTTTCCAAAACCGTGCAGCGTACCATAAATTCTGTCGAGAGTAGCTGCATCCGCATCCGGTATCGCTGTCTGGATCGTCAGCTCCGCATTGTTGTAGATGCCTGAGCCGATCATCAGCTTGCAGTATTCTCCCGGAATAGCCTCCTCCCGGACGTCCTCCTCCCATGACGGACGAAGGATCGGCTGTGTGACGATCAGACCGAGGTCAAGGGAAGATACCCCGTTGAAAAGAAAATGGCTCATATTCCAAGTCCCTCCTCACTTCTCCTGGTCTCGAGTGCAAGCTCCTCGCCGAGCTTGCGGATGTCATATCTTCCGGATACAGCAGCGTTCACTGTGATCTGATTGTAGATCACGGTCCTCTTACCTGCTGCTGCGGCCGGCGTGTTCCTTGCTGTTGTGGTAAGCGGTGTGATGTGTGCAGCACCGTTTACTATCCGGATAAGCTCAGGCCCTGCCTCGGCAACAATGCCCTCACCCTCACGGAGCGTTCCTCCAGATGCAAAAGCACTGATTCCGGAATAAGTTCCACCCTTATACATGGCTGCATCAGAAGCGCTGTTAATTTTCCTTGTAATGAGCTGATCTGTTTCGTATATATAACGAGTTATTGATGTCTGAAGATTCGTTCCGAAGCCATAGGCAAGCACATCACCGAGAGCTGCTCCTGTTCTGCTGCAAAAATCAGTCAACGATGAGGTATCAAAGCTATCAATTTCTGAAAGAGCCTGTACGATTGCCCTCTTTGCATCCTTACCGCTCTGATCCATGTTATCTACAAGATATCTGCCGGCTTCTGTAACTGTAGTCTTGAACTGCTCATTTGCACCGGCAATTGACTCCTTAGCATTCGTTTCATACTTCCTTTTAGCTGCGTCAACTGTTTCATTGAAATTTGCAAGCATCTCCTCATTGTTATCTGCCTGCTTTTTCATAGTCTGTAAGCTCAGGTCATCGATCGTCCTGTACAGATACTCTGCACTCTCATACTTACCTGCATAATACTGCTCATCGGCCTTTTCGTACTGCTCAATTACCCAGTTATTCTGCTCAATCTGTTTCCGCGCCTGTCTGAGACTTACTTCGTCCTCGATGATGCTGTCACCGGTAGCCTCTATGTTGGTATTAAGCTCGTTAAAATCCTTACCGCCAGTGGTGTGTATTTCTTTCACTCGTGCGATCCAACTCAGGTAGTTTCTTTCATTGAGATCGCCGTATTCATCAGATATAGCAGAATAGAAATCATTACCGAGAATATACTTGTACTTCTCTCTGTACTCCTCCCACTTCTGCTGATTTGCAGCGATATTATCTTCGAGCCCTATGATCTTATCAGCAGCCCCCGAATTCTGAGTCAGAGCCTCGGCATACATCTCGGAATAAGCGCCGCGGAACACTCCTGCTCGCTGCTTCCTGATAGTTTCCTCAATGGTCGCCTGAAGCTCCTTGTACTTCTGGATCTGACCGTCAACAAGCTGGATCTCAACGCCGGTCGCCTCTGTGAGCCTGCCGGTGATGAAAGATACTCTGTCCTCATAACCCTTCTTGACCTTGCCGTTCTCGTCAACAAGCTCCTGTAGCTCCTTGTAGAGGTTCTCTGTCACGTAGATCTCCGAGAAGTCTGTCCGGACCTGTTCCTCAGCGGTCTTCCTCAGCTCGTTCATCTTATCAGCATCCTTTGAGATGCTCTCTGCGAGCTCGTCCGCCTCCTTGGTGGCGCTCCTGTAGATCTCGTCAAGCCTTGCATCCTCAGCCTTCTTGGCTGCGTATATGTAAGAGCCTGTACCCACAACGAGTGCAGCAACAACTCCGGCAATACCTCCGGCGGAAGCGCCCGCTGCTACAGACAGCAGATCAAAACTGCCTGCAAGCTTAGTGACCTTGCTTATCTTATCAGCTGCGACAAGAGTACCTACAGCCCCGCCTATACCCGTTATAACAGGTATCAGCTTCTCGCCTGTATCGACTATCTCGGGCAGATACTCCACAGCTCCCTTGACGATCTTAGCGCCCTTGTCGAATACCTTCTCCAGCACTCTTTCAATGTCGGGCATCTTCTTCGTAACATACTGGATAGTATCTCTGAGCGTGGGCGTCAGCTTCTCCGAGAGGGATATCTTCATTCCGTCAACAGCGCTGTTGAGGAGGGTGATGTCACCCTGTAAGTTGTCCATCATCGTTTCAGACATACCCTGAGCTGCCTGATCGCTGTTCTGTATAGCTCCTGTGAGCTTCTCGATGTCGGCGGGCGCTGCGTTGATCAGAGCGAGGAAGCCGGACATTGCATTCTTGCCGGCTTCGTTCTCTGCATTGGCCGAGCGTTCAGACTCACTAAGCTTGTCCCATGCACCCCTGACGTCATTCAGGATATCAGACAGCTCGCGCATAGAGCCGTCCGCATTTGTGGCGCTGATCTCATACTCGCCGATCTCTTCTCCGGCTTTCGCAAACGCAGCACCGGTCAGGGTAACGCCGTCTGTGATGTTGGTCAGGATTGTTCTGAGAGACGTTCCGGCCATCGATGCCTTGATACCGCTGTTGGCCATAAGTCCGATAGCCGTTGCAACGTCCTCGATAGTGAAGCCGAGCGAACCGGCTATAGGGGCAGCATAGCGGAAGGTTTCGCCCATCATGGCAACGTTGGTATTCGCATTCGAGCTCGCAGCAGCAAGCACATCGACGAAGCGCTGTGTATCCTCAGCAGTCAGTCCGAAGGCCGTGAGAGCATCTGTCACGATATCGGAGGTATTGCCGAGGCTTTCACCGGAAGCGGCTGCCAGGGAGAGCACACCGTCTATGCCGGCCACCATGTCCTCAGTCTTCCAGCCTGCCATCGCCATGTACTGGAATGCGTCTGCTGCTTCGGCAGCTGTGAACTTCGTCTGAGCGCCCATTTCCTTGGCTTTGTCGGTCAGGAGCTGCATATCCTCAGCTGATGCACCGGATATAGCGCCTACGGAGGACATTGACGCCTCGAATGTCATGCCTGTCTTAACAACATCTGCGGTGAAGTTCTTGAGCTCGCGCGCAGCAGTCTTTATACCTTCGGCTACCAGATGTCCGAGAGCGACAGTGAATATAGTCAGTCCGCCGTTCGCGGTCTTCTCAGCTTTCTCGCCGAGCTCCTCGGTATCCTCACCTGCATCATCGGCAGCTCCGCCCATTTCGCGCAGCTTGTCCTCAGTCTTGTCAAGCTCACCGGTAAAGTATCTGATATCACCTTCGGTATTCTCGATCTCACGGCGGAAGGCTCTGTACTGCTCCTCGCTTATATTGCCGAGGCGAAGGTTTTCCTCAAGGGAGTGTTCTGCGGTCTCCAGGTCTCTGACCTTGAGCTCCGCACGCTCCACCTTGGCAACAAACTTGTCATAAGCTGCCTTGTCGATCTCGCCGGAGCGGAACTGAGCTTCAATCTGCTCCTGCTGCTTCTTCAGCTCTGTGAGTCTGTCCCTCGCCTTTGTGAGCTTATCCTGAAACTTATCGTATGCAGCCTTGTCGATATCTCCGTCACGGAGCTGATCTGAAAGACTTTTCTGAGCAGTTTTAAGAGAATCGAGCTTCTTCCGGCTCTCCTCGAGTGCCTTTGTGACTACCTGCTGCTTCTGATTCCAGAGCTCCGCAGAATCGCCGGAGGTACTCAGGGCCTTATTGATCTCTTTAAGCTCGGTACGAGCGCTTTTTACCTGTTTTTCCGCTGACTGTAACGCCGTACCCAGAGCGGAGGTGTCAGCTCCGATCTTTATCGTCAGTCCACGTATAAGCCTGTTAGCCATTATCCACCTCCGAATACATCTCTGAGTGAGCCTCTGTCAGGCTCGGTCTGCTCATAATACCAGGCGTTTTCAAGGTATTCCCTGCCCTCCTTTGATTTTTCAAGGCTCCATATAACTGCATCATGCAGCAAGCCCCAGAAGGTAAGGACGTCCATGCCTGAGACCTCGGTATATGAGCAGCCGGTATAGTCTATCACCCACTTCATATCTCCGCTTGATACCCTGTAGAACGCCCTTTCTCCCTCGACAGGATAAGAGGGCGTTCTCAGTTTGGGTTTTCGTTCTTCTCCTGCTTCACCCAGTCAAGGAAATCATCCCAGAAGAAGCTAAAGTCATCCGTTGTGAACGTGTCAAGGACATCGTCAGCAGTGAAGATGATGCCCTCCTCATTGCGGCTGTATACCTCCGCCATGAAGCGGAACACAGCCATATCATTATCGGCAAGACTCGTCCTGTCGATATAGTACTGACGGACTGTAGGGGGCAGGACCGTTATAGTCCTGCCGTCGCTCAGTGTGATTTTCAGTGTTCTCACTCAGATCAGCCTCCGGAAACTACAGTCACAGCACATACAGCGCTGTACTCTACGCCGTCAACGGTAACAGATGCCGTGATATCCGTAGAGCCTGCTGCTGCACCTGTTACGGTACCGCTTGCAACAGTAGCCTTTGTGGAGTCAGATGACGCCCATGTAACTGTGCCGCCTGCGGGTACTGTAGTCGCTGTGAGCACTGCGGAAGATCCTACAGTGATGGTGAGGGCGCTGTTATCAAGTGAGATTCCGCCTGACTTGGCGATTACCTCTTCCTCGTAGATCAGGAGCGTTCCCTCATTGTCGATAGGATCAAGCTCGAATGTAGGATTGAGAATAGAGGGGTTCTCAGGCTGCGGGGTGAACTCCCAGCCGCCGGTATTGACGCCGATGCCGGTGATACGGATATCGCCGTCTATCTTATCGTGATGCACGCCTCTGATGAGATAGCGCTTGCCGTTGTCATTGTCTACGCCGCCGATCTTGGCAGTGCGCTTTGTCGCTGTCTCGGTGACTCTTGCCGTAGCAATGAGCTTCTCGAGTGTCTTGGCGTTCCATGTGATGTTGCCGTAGCCGATTGTAGCGGTCTCAGCGTTGAGCTTGCGCTTCTTGGCCTTGCCGTCATCAGATGATACAGCGTTCCATGTTGCCTGATAGGTCACTGTTGCGCCGTTCTTGGTGCGGCCTATCATATTGGCCTCTGTCTCGAGGACATTGTCTGCGGGGATAGTACCCGTGTACTCGATAACATAGAAGTCCATTGAGCCGAGCTGGATCTTGTTCAGCTCCTTTGTCTGTGTATGTGACATATTTCCTCCTTATCCGATCTTCTGAACGGTACTGAATGAGTACTCGATCTTCAGAAGGTCTGTGTCGTTGATGTAGAGATCAGCACTCTTGTCAAGCTCCGTATCCCGGAAAAGCTCCTCAAGACTGTGTTCCAGCTCAGGATCCTTCTCCTTAGTGTAGAGCTCTATCATAATGCCTGTATCTCTGTATAGGTTGTATCCGTCAGCACCTCTGACGTCAGTGCCATACTCCCTGTAGATCAGGAAAGGGGGCGTCTGAGGCTTCCGGAAACGCATATACGCCACCGGTAAGCCGAGTGTACTGAGCCTTGTATAGATCTCATCGAGTTCCGTCAGTCCTCACCTCCAAGCAGCTTCAGAGCCTTTCTCTGAGCCTTTTCATTGACAGGAGCGATATGGGGCTGAGCCTTTGTCCGCTGTGTACCGTCTGCGTTGGCTGTACCGTTCTCCAGCAGATGTATGAGCTGATACTTCCGGTTATGGACCGTAACGCTCACACCCGCCTTTGTTCTCATGACAGTGCTCGTCCAGCTCCTGCTGTATTCTCCTGTATCCTTCGGGGACGTGCTCTGAAGCTCGGTGACGGCTTCGCTGCCGATGTCGGTCAGCTCCTCCGCTATACCGTTGTTCAGCTCCTCGCACGCCTGAGAGATAATGTGCATGATCTCAGAGTCGAGCTGATCTGCGTCAATAGTATCTGCCATATCAGCCCTCCCCGTTGATCTCTGCTGCACGGATAACAAGCTCCCTGTGCTGCTCACGGTAGTCCGTTATCTGCTTCACGTTGTAGGTGCGTCCGTTGTACAGGATCCTCACCTCAGCCGTGTGAAGCTGATGTATGCTCTTTACATACCTCATCCGAAAGGTCAGGTCATTCTCTGCGTTGACCTGTGCCGCTTCATAGTATTCCTTTCCGGTGGTACATACCGCATTAGCCCAGGGCGTGAGTATCGTTGTCCACTCCGCCTTCTCGTTTCCGTACTTGTCGAATGTCGATGTATAGGTCTGTATCGCGATCTTCTTCGTATAAGCTGCCATAACTCACCTCACAGGTAGTTTATAGCATGGGACCTGAGTATCAGATCTACAGTCGGATTGACCTGCTTCTGCCAGCTGAGAGTATAATCGCGCTGGGAGTACATATCGTTGATGAGCAGCAGATAAGCGACTGTGAGATCCTCATGCTCCTCGATCTCCGCATCTGTCAGTCCGGTGTATGACCTGATGAACGCCTGAGCGGCAGGCTTCATGGCCTCTAAGAGGTCAGAAGCCTCCTCCTCGCAGATCCCGCAGTAGTCGTTGATGATCTCATCTGTGACTTCGCTGATCTTCACAGCCGCTCACCGCCTTATGAGTTCTTGATCTTGAGTACAGCCAGCTTCTGCTCGTCTACGATACGGGAGTCGAACTCGAACCATGCGTCGATGCCGATAGCGTGCTGAGTGTGATATACCTCCTTGAGCACCTCGATGCCGATGTCCTCACGGAAGTTTACTGCAAGACCTGTGTAGTCGCCGTAGAGGACGGCAAGCTTGTTTCCGCCTATTGCAGGCATATTGTCAGAGAGGTATACCGGCTTGCCGAGCAGCCTGTAGGGGAACTCAGCCGATACATCAGGCTGTATGAGCGGTCTGTTTTCGCCGTCAACCAGCTGCTTGATAGTTGTGAATGTTGCAGGAGCCATTGTCCAGCAGGAGTTCTTCTGATGTGCCTGCTTAACGGCGCTCTGGAGGGCGATAAGATCAGCAAGGCCGATTGTGAGGGCTGTGCCGGTGGTAACTATGTTGGATGTGCTGAGAGCACCCTCAGCTGCTGTTGTGCTGCCTGCACCTGTAAGGAGCTCGCCCTCAAGGAACTGAGCCACCTTCTCAGCGATCTTTCTGATGATGAAGCCTGTAGCATCGATAGCAGCGTTGTTGATCACGCTCTTACCGATGAGAACGAGTGCTCCGGCAAGGAAGCCGCCCAGGTCAACAGATGTGAACTTACCGGAATCTGCTGTCAGAGGTGTGAACTCTGTTGCATAGCCTACGGTCACATCGTGTGTAGTGTTTGCCTTTGTCCACTTCGGGATCTTGAGAGTACCCTTGACGTGGTATACCTCAGCGCCGGCAAGGATAGGACAAATATCAACTACGGCGTCGATGATGCGGTTTGCGATAGACTCAGGGATAACAGCTGTATTATTAGCCATTGTGACATTCTGCTCGCCTGCACGCATCTCAGTGATGCGACCGTTGATGAAGTCGATGAAAGCACGCTCCTCCTGCTTTGCCTTATCGTCCTCGGGCTTTGTCTCTGCTGCTCTCTCCTCGGGCTCGATAGCTGTCTGGAGTCCCTGAGCGCGCTTCTCTGCCTCGATAGTCTTATCGATTGCAGCGATCTCTGCCTCGGTCTCTGCGAACTTCTTGTCCTCTTCTGCTGTGAATGCTCTCTCCTCCTGTTTTACTGCATCGAGCATGGAAGCGAGAAGTGCTGCGAGTGCAGCTCTCTTTTCAATCAGTTTCTTCATGTGTGATCCTCCTTATTCTTTCTTCGTATCCGGAATAATCCGGCTTGTTGATGATCTCGGGCTCCGGCAGCTCCATGCCGCGGACTTCGAGATAGACATCCCCCTCTGCCCTGACCTCTACCGAGGTCGCAGCATAACAAGGGATCTTGTCCTTGATCAGTGATACGTGATCGAGCATCAGGCTCTTTACGTGTCTTATAGGGAGCTGATCCTCTCCCCTTGCCTCCATTTCGTCGGAAACGTTGTACATCCCGAAGCTCCAGCCTCTGATCTTGCCCTTGCGTGCCATTTCAATGACTGTAGCGTCCGTGATCGTTACCTCTGCATGAAGGCCGATAGCGTCCTCTCTGAGCTTCAGCGTGCCGTCATTCGTCTGCGCGTAGGCGTGGCCGGAATCGTGATCCAGCTGCACGGAGATGTTGCCGCTCTTTTTTATGGCTTCATCGAAGGCTCTGGGCTCGATAGTCTCAAGCACCTTGCCCCTCGGTGTGACAACAGGTCTCGACAGCTTGCCGGTGACGTTCACATAGCCGTCTATGTGTACCCCGTCCGCTCTGACTTCAATACGCATCTTATCACTTCCTTTCATGTTTTTGGGTATAAAAACAGCACCTGTCTCCGGCATAAATGTCGGGAACATGGTGCTTTCAGGCGGTGTTTTTACTCAGTTCTGAGCCGCAGCAAGTTACAGGCAAGTTAAAAAACGGCGGAAACTCGCTGTTTTTCGCTGAAACTTGAAAAAGCAATGCTCAGAATCAAGTTATTTTGAGTTTTATAGGCGTTTTATAAGCGTTTAATACGCATTCGTGTGAATAAAGTGTGAATGTATTGCTCATGTGCGTTAGGGTATAAGAAAACCGCTCTCAGCTGAGAACGGTATACCAGTTATTTTTCATCATCGTCAAGCTCGTCGTCGTCAACGATTTCAGGCTTAGGGAAAAAGCCTTCTCTTGTCAGAATTATCATTACATCATCTAAGGTCTTGCTCTTGTTTTTTTCAACAATATCAAGCATTTCATCAACACAATCATACTGATGAGCAACAAGGCAGGCGATTATAATAGCGTTTTCACGGTCGTTTTTGACGGAAATCTTGTCCTCATAATATTTTAATGACCAGAGAGCATCACGTAGTTTCTTTTCGTTCTCTGTTAAATCAGCCATTACTTCCCCTTCTTTCTGATACTATTGATGTAATCCTCGTTGCCGACTATCTTAATTTTCAAGTGATAACTATAATCACCGAGATCATTGACAGAAAACCTGTAAAAATGATTTCTGTTCTCATAGTTGTGAATTTTGCCGTCAGGCTTCAGTTTTGGAAAATCAGTTGCAATTTGATGATTAAGTCTTTCACGCTCTTTTTTACCGACACGCAATGATTTAGGCCTTTTCTCTATTTTACCACTTTTCCCGGATTTGTCAACCTTTTTCGCTGATTTTCCGCCGCTTTTTGAGCCTCCTCCGGACTTGCCGTCGCTTATGCTGCCGTTGAATCACTCATCAGGTTCACTTTTTTCAATACTGTTGCATGAATTACAAAGAGTAAGCGAAATAAAAAGCAGAACACAGGCCTTTAACAGCATTCTTCTCACCTCCTTCAAATGGGTATAAGAAAACCGCCTGATCTCTCAGACGGTTTTATGTCCGAATATCTCTACCCGAACCGCTACACTTATTTTTCAACGACTTCAAAAGACTCCGGAGGATATAAATAATCTTCTCCACTGTCGTCTTTAATTCTGTACCAACCTTTTTCAACAGAAATGACATCATATATCTTTCCGTTTGTCAGAACAAGAAAACTTGTTTTTCCAGTGTACTTAACTTTCATTAATCCTCCCACCTTTTTATTTTGAATTTGTGTTTGCCAACGGTTTTTTCTTGAAACCAATGAACCTATGCCGGTCTTTCCTCTCCATAATAGTCAATAATTCCGTGTCCTTTAGCGTGCTGCCAATTATCTGCTTTTCCGCCTATTTGCTTTTCCAATCCTTCTGCAACAGCTTTATCAAGAGCCTTTTTGCAGCCTTTTCCTGCAAATACTTCTGCATTCTGTATTTTTGTTCCTTCTGCAAATTTGAAGTATTCTCCTGTTGAAGGATCAAGAATTTCATAATTCTTTGCCTTTGCTCCAACCGACTTTCCGACCTCAATATCCTCTAATTTTATTATATCAGGTTTTTCGGATTTGTCAACCTTTTTCCCTGATTTCCCGCCGCCTTTTGAGCCTCCACCGCCGGAATCTCCGCCATCACCTAACAAGAGATGCTTTCCGTTTATAGTTACCCAACCACGAAGCTCCTCAGCTCTCTCCTCCCCGGTAAGCAGATTCTTTGTCTGCCCGGTGTTCGGAGTGAAGACCTCCATAGTTTCAGGATTCAGCAGAACGTCACTCAGACCGAGCTTCACGAAGTTGAAGCCGAGCGGTTCATAGTCCTCCTCACGGCGTATCTCGTCTATCTGGAGGATATTGTTCCGGACTGCTACTTCGTAGGCATCAAAGCGCTCCTTCATGCTGCCACGGGTGAGCTCCTTCGTATCGAACGCCCAGTAGTACCCCTCGTCCTTCTCCGATTCGAGGAGGAGTACGGCATCAAGAGCCGTCTCAATCTGATTGAGGAGCGCCACAACGGCAGCAATGTACTTCCGGTTATCATCCTCCGTAGCTCCGCCGTCGATGACCGTATGCGGGAAGCCGAAGAGCTTGCAGAGCTCCGTGCTGCTCGTCCGCTTGTTCTCGTTGAGCTGCATCTCCGCAGCGGTCGTCGATGCCGGCTGGAAGTCGATGCCGCCGTTGAGCACAACGATCTTCTGATCGCTGTTGTCGTTGGAGTACATCTGCTTGTAGGTCTCACGGATCGTCGTTATCGCCTCAGAGCTCAGATGCTTCTCGGATTTCAGGAAGCCCGGCTGACATCCGCCCTTGGCATTCATCTGGTTTTCGAGCTTCAGCGAATTGTAAGCAGCTGCGAAAGCTGTGTTGCTGTCCTCCTGCAGCGGTATGTTCGTCCACCCGTCATAAGTACGGCGCAGCAGCCTGATGAACTGGAAGTCATAATAAGTCTGCCCTCCGACGCTGATGCGGAAAGATTTGAAGATAGGATCCGCATTTGAAAGCACACCTATGCTCCGGCTGTCAACGTAGTGCAGGCCTCTGACCGTGAGCCCGTCCGAGTCCACGAAGATCCATGCCCCACGCCCGAGGTAATAATCCCCGACAGCAGCCTTCCACATATCGACGGTCGAGAGCGTGTCCCCGGTCTCGCCGTTGAGCAGCCTGAGCCTCGGATCATCTGTGATCTCCGTGACCTCCTCACCGTCCCTGCGGTAGAGCCTGACCGGCAGCTTTGCGATCTCCTCGCCTATCTTGCTGATGCACGCCCCGACAGTGGGTATCTCCATTGCCTGCGCCCTTGTCACCTTATCAGTGCTCCCGATCAGCCCCTCAAGCGTCAGGATAGTTGTCTGAGTCATGGGCTCGGCTCTGATCTCCTGCTGCTGTTTCCGTTTTCTGAAAAGTCCTATAGTTACCACTCCTTTCATATCGCCTGACAGACGAATTCCTCTTCTGCATCGAGCTCGTTCACCTGTAAAAGGTAGAGCGCATTGATCGTACTGACGACCATATCCACCTTCCCGGCGGATTTCTTCTTGTTGACGTACTTGTTGAGGTTCGTGTCCTCGGTGCAGCGGGCATTCTCAAAGTTTATCTCAAGCATCCTGTTGGCGAAGTACCTGAACGCTTTTCTCAGGATGTACTCCCTCAGCAGCTTCGTAGGTCTGTGCAGGATGCTGCTGTGCTGTCTGATCTCGACACACTCGATCGGATCCGCAGCGCTCTCGAGCTTCTGAACCGTTGACAGAGCGTTCCACCGGTCGAAGCCGAGCTGTACGATCTCAACACCGTACTTCTCAGGCAGCGAAAGGATGAAAGCCTCGACATATCTGTAGTCGATGACCTCGTCTCCGCAGGCGAAGCAGTCGCCCTCACGTATAAGACGCTGATAGTCAACGTGTTCCTTGTCAGACTTCTCCTTGATCCGGCCTGCCGGTATGAATCCCCATACCTTGCCGCAGATGATATCCTCCTCCGGCAGATAAGTGACCATAGCGGCGGAGGTATTGTCATCCGACTGCGACAGGTCAAGCCCGAGATATACCCGTCTGCCTCTCCAGAAGTCCGGATCATCAGGCACAGAACAGAGCTTCACCTTTGTGATGTCGATGAATCCCTCGACGCCTAAGCCCTTGTACATGATGTTCATGTGCTTGCAGAGGAAGTTCTCCCGCTTGTTCTCGTATAGCACGGCCTTCTGCCGCTTCTTCACAAGGTCATCGAAAATGTAGGGATGAGCGTATGCAGCAGGGTTAGCCTGATACAGTGCAAGATCCTCGCTCTGCCATGCGTCACCCGTCTTGTAGCCGTCGTCCGGTTCGTAGAGCAGGGCGAAGATGCGGTCGTCGATCAGTCCGTCAATGACCTTTTTCGCTATGTCGATCTCATCGGTCATAGCGTTGTTGTCGTTCGGGTACTGTGTCGATATGATGATACCGAGCTTTTCCAGAAGGGTGATCTGAGACGATCTCATCGCCTCTACCGGGTAGTTGTCCATGCCTCCGCACTCGTCCGCAAGGAACATATTGGCGAGCTTGCCGTCCATTTTGTCATTGGAATAGGCGAGCGGCGTGTATTCCGAATCCCTCAGAGGGCATCTTACTTCCTTTCTGAGGATCCTGAAGACCTTCGGATCATTGAGGCAGGGGCTGGATTTGATTATCTTGCGGACGGCTACCTGTAACTCACTGGAGAGCTTCAGATCAGGCGCTACGCTGAAAAAGCGGCTGAATCTCGGCTCTGTGAGCATCCCGATAATAAAAATGACCGCCGAAGTGAACGTCTTGAAGTTCTTTCGGGCGATCTCTAAAAGTCCTGTTTCGTAATATCTGAGGCGGTCTGAGCGCCGCTTCGTGCAGAACAGCGCATAGATGAACAGCATCGCATACTCTTCCAGGCCGTCATACATCGGGCAGCTGAGATCCGGATGGACCATAAGCTTCAGCAGCTTCGTGATCTTCTTCCAGCGCTTCTCGCTGACGTATGCTTCCGGGTGCTCACCGTTCGCTATCGCAAGCCAGAACACAGCCTGACGCTTCACGTAGACACCGACGTAGTGATTGTCAGGCTCACTGCACCACACTGCGTACCTGTAGGCTCTGCTGTCCTTTACTATGTCAATTGCTGTCAGCTCCTTTCTGCATCAGGGTATAAGAAAACCGCTCTCAGTGAGGGCGGTTTTTAAACTATTCGTTTCCGTTATCGTCGATCTTAATATCCTGGAAACTCTGGTCAGAGGATAGCCCGAAAAAGTCCTTCATTATTTGTTCTCTTTCCTCTTTGGAACCGTCCAACGTTGTTATGTTCTTTTCCATTCAAATCCTCCTTTCTCAGAACTGATGAAATGAACTATTGCTTTTTGGATTTCATTTTCGCTACCAGTCTTAACATATTTCTTATACTGTCTTTTGAACTCATTAATTGCGGTATCTTTTCTATAGCTCTTAGTTTTGGTAAGCGTTTCAACACTCCCGCTATTCTTAACGATAGTCAGAGTTTTTACATTGTCATTGCTAATCAAAAATGCTATATCTGTATCAGAATAACTGCTGTTTCTGGGATGATTGTGCATAACAAGCAAATCTCTTCCGTAGAAACTCTTTCCAAAATCAAGCTTATCGTCAGCACCAATGAATTCATTGCGAGTCTGTAAGGAACTGTCAAAAACAAAAGCCACTTCATTGCAGTCATTATTATCACGGGCATATTTAAGCAGTTCTTTATGCTGATCCTGTATCATTGCGCACTGTTTCTCAGTGTATCCACTTATTTCAACGTTAGGAACGCTTTCAATAGCCTTATCAGTGATCTCTGTTATCGATTTCTTACCACCGTTTTCTTTAATTATACCACTTTCACGTGATTTGTCAACCTTTTTCGGAGCCGAACTGCCTCCGGAGCTAAATGTAAAGCGCCCTCTGTCATCGTGATTGTGGTTGTATCTCAGCTCAAGGGCCCGCTGTTCAAGAATTATTATCCGCAGCCCGTAGCCGGCATAGTATTTATTGTCAGGCTTCATCAGTCATCCTCCTCCGAGAGAAGTTCCTCCAGCGGGTTCTTCTGCTCCGCCTGAACTGCTGCATTCGCCATCTTCGCACGGCTCTGAGGGCTGAGGCTCAACTCATTACAGTACCGGAAGAAGGCCTTTGTGTAGCTGTCCTTCAGCCGCACAAGGTTCGCAGACATTCCGTTCTTGTTCATGCCACGCTCAATATCCTGCATACGGTCAATACAGATGCTGCACTCAGTCAGGACGTAGAGATCAAGGTTTCCGAGGATGCCCGAGGCTTCCAGATTGCTGACGATGTAATTAAAGATCGCAGCCTGCTCCTCGGTAAGGTAGTCCGGCGGGACAAGCTCATCGGCGCTGCCGCGGAGGTTGTTCTCAGCCTCCGTTCTGGAACGGATCTCCTCCTGAGCGAAGTGTCCGACTGTTACCGCTGCCGCTTTTGTAGGTCTTGCCACGCTATCACCTCCGTTCTCTGCCCGGCAAAAGTCTCATTTTTGGGAATTTTTGTTTTCAGAGGTGGGGCGTCGGTGGAGGCCGCCTCCCCGGTACCCCCCTGCTACCCCTGGGGGGGAGTATTTTTCACAATATTTAACAAGATTTCAGCCGGAATAGCCCCCTTTTCAGCCTCCTCGTGATGATACCGGCAAAGAGTTACGAGGTTTTTGTCGTCAAGCCTGAGGCTATAATCTGCTTCAAGGCTGATGATGTGATGCACTGACAGATCATCCTGGTTTAGTCTGCGTACTGTACCTGGAAGCCCTGCAAGGCAAGCCCTGCATAGGTACCTGTCCCTCTCCTTGATGTCCTCCCTCTTGGCCTTCCACTCTGAGGACCAGTGAAAAGCATCGGCCTGTCTGTTCCCTGTCTTTTCTTTTTTTGGCGGCTTTCTCGGACAGTCATAGCTGCTGTCGTGGATCCTGCCGCAGTATTTACAAGCCTTCTTCATAGCATTGGATTAACAGAAAACCGCTCCGGTATTCCGGAACGGCTTCTGGGGTGTGTAAGAGTCAGCTTAGAGTTTGGGATGAAGAGAAAGAAGGCGGAGCGTCTGCACCGTGAACCTTGTGCAGAACCCGGTGCAGGAAAGTCACGCTCGCTCTTTCCGCCTGCTTTCTAAGTTTAACTATACCACAAATGAATTGGTGCATTCAAGGTCATTTTGGTTCAACTTGTTTATAGCAAGCTTGGTTTTTCTCTTGATAGTACTCGAATCATAGTTCATGCTTACAGCTGACTGATCGATTGTCTCAAACAGCAGATATCTATGGATCAGAACGGCCTCAAGGTCATCGTCATGCAACGTTGAGATCACATTCTGTATCTCAGCTGATATGAATACCGCTTCATTCTTCTGAGCTTGAGCCTTCTCTTCCATTTCAGCAAGCTTCATAAGAGCCGCCTCAGTGCCGTTTTTTGACGTGCTGCTCCTTCCGGCATCATTACCCTCCGAAGCTCTTACAAGTCCCTCAGCGCGTTCTCTGCACTGCTGCACAAGCAGTTCAAGCGCCCTCGCCTTTTTGTCAGCGTAGAACGCTCGGTTGAGCCAGTGCCTGAGCTCCAGTTCCTTTTCTGTCATATCACTCCTCCTTGATTATCCCGGCAAGCTTCATCAGAGCTGTTGCTGCACGGATCTGCTCGGGAGTGAGAGCTGATCTCTTACGCAGCATCTCATTCTCCTCCCTCAGCTCGAATGTCATCCGCCGAAGCTGTTCGTTCTCTGACTCCAGAACCCTCAGCCTGTTCCTGTCATCCTTGTTTCTCTGACGGTTAGTTTCCCGGAACTTCGTCACTCTGAGCCGAGTGCTCTCCTGTTCAGCGGAGAGCCGGCAGTCATCACAGTATTTCCTGTTCAGCAGCGCAAAGTAATCTCCGGTCATATAGTTGCCTATGTATGCTCCGCAGCGCTGACAGAATCGGTCTCCCCTCATGCTCTCAGCCTCCTCCCCTGCGGTTGCGGTCTGTCGTATCCGTTACGTATCCGTTACCGTTTCCGTTCGTACGTTTATTCAGATCGTCAAGTCTCTCCGAGAGGGAAGAGGTAAGCTCTGCGAGTCTCTCCCCTGCCAGGATCCTGAGCTCATCAGTCACTCTCGACTGCCCATCAGCGTACAGATCTATCTTCCTTGACGCCCCTGATCCTGAGTTCCATGTAAGGGAAAGGCCCTGCATCTGATAGGGGTTAGTCAGATTGATGTCCGTGTGCAGTTCCTCACACTGACGAGCCTGCTGATTCAGATAGCTGATCTCCTCAAGCTTGTCGGCTACATCAGGAGTGTATCTGAACGCTCTGCGCTTCTTCCGGATCCTGAGTGCCAGCACCCAGAACGGGATCGCATATATGGCAGCAGTCAGGAGCAATGCAGCAGCCATTTCATTATCACTCATCATCATCCCTCCCCGCCCCGGCAAGAAGCACCGCCAGAATCGCCAGTGTGCCCCCGCTCAGTAATCCTGCTATAAATATCAACACTTTCATCCCCTCCTGAATTCCGGGCATCTTATAACCCTGTATGAAACAAGGCCCTTGCCGCAGTTGTTAACTTTGTGCTTCGTTGCCTCCCAGCCCGGTACCGGCTCGAAGTCTGTTGACCAGCTGCATCCGTCAGTCTCTGAGGGTGTTGCATTGGCGCAGCACCAACAGAGCGTATCTCCTTCCGGCTTTTTGTTATCGACCTTCTTCTTTTCAGCTCTCGCCTGGATCCGTTTGCACTCGTCGCAGTAATATTCACAGGTCTTACACTTCCCGTATAGCATCAATATTCTTCAGGCCTCCTTTTTTCTCACTCCGCATGAACAATAACCATCATCAGGCATTGAATACTGGGTGAACTTGCAGCTATATTTAATATACGGCTGTTCTCTTTCTTCTTCGTAGTGGTGTTCTTCTCTGTATTTGCAGTCTTTACAGTGTACCACAGCCACTACATCTTCTAACGTAGCAAAATCAGTTATGATACTGCATATATCACTAACCTCAGAGCAAGCACATCTGTCGTAGTATGTTATTCTATCAACATTTCTCGGACAATTCTTGCAATCTATAGCCATGTCCAAGTGACATAGTAAAGAGCGTTTACTGATCAGATCATACTCAGCCATTAGTATCACCGTCCTCTACCTCTGCTCCGCATTCAAGATCGTCTGTCTCTCCGATCATAGTAATCAGTTCTTCTTTAAGTTCCTCGACAGCCTTGTCAACATAGTTTCTAAGCCGCTGAGTCCGACTCTGTTTGAACCACTTCTCCTTGAACGCTCGTACTGACTTAATATATTCTTCCCGGCTTGTATCACTGCTGTGATACCATTCAAGGTCGTGTGCAAGCTGAACGATATCTGCAATGAGGTCGTTGAGTTCCTTGTCCTCCATCTGCCCGTATAGTTCTTCCTCTATCCGATAGCAGATATAATTGTGACTTCCTCCGCTCACTTTGTATCACCGTCCTTATCTTCAACACCTAAATAAGATTCAGGGTTTTCAAACACATCTTTGATAGCTATTCTCCACAGCAAATCTTCAAACCAATCTACTAACTTTTTAATCAGTTTCATTCCGCATCACGGCTTCCAAAGCTCCGCCAAGTGTATTGAATTCTCCGATGTAGCTCAAATCATTGCATGGCCATTCGATCTCTTCGAGAATAAACTTATGATTGCAGCGCTCAATTACGTATCTGCGATCCTGACTTTCTATCATATACTCCTTGACATCAGCTAAGTATCTGACACGCATCTATTCTCACCTCCTGAATCTTACCAGTTCACAGTCGCGGAACCTTCCCCGTGCCATGAACTCCCATGCTCTGACCGGGCTGAGGAAGAGAAAGATCTCGGCGGTATGCCTGGAGCGTATCAGCTTCCCCGTCCGTTTGTTCCGTACTGCATAGAGCTTATACATCCTCTGTATCCCCCACCTCAGCACGGATCCTGTCATAGAGCTCGTCGGCCTCTCTCTTGTCGTTGTGGTTTGCGTAGAATGCGTTTTTCAGTGAGGAGAGCGTATCTGTCAGCAGTCCCCTGAGCTCCTTGTTCTCGCGGTCATACTCTGAGATCTGGCGGCACTCGTTCAGATGCTTGTCCTCTGTCTCACTGAGCTTATCCTCAAGCTCGTTGATATAGGCCTGTACCTCAGGCTCACTCATATACTTTCCGTTGATGTTCATTATCATTTCCTCCGTTCTGTATTATCAGTCTGCCGCATACAGGGCAGCTCACCTCTGGTATATGTCTCTCAGTAAATCCACAGTGCCGGCATCTGTACCAGTCCATGAACTGCACGAACTCTGTGAAGATCTCATCCATAAGGCTTGTCCTCCTCAGTTATGAAGTCATTTATGAAGTCATTGACGAACTGACCATAGACAGAATTGTAGTCAATCGCCTGCTGCTGTTTCTTATCCGCCCCGTCCTCGACGATCCACTTCCTGATAACTGCGCTGAAGTCTGAGTAACGCTTACCTGTACTCTGGACGTGGCAATCTACCTTGTCTATGTACCTGTCAACAGTCTCCTTGCCGAAGCTGCTCACAAGCTCATCGTATTGTGACTGACTCAGGAAACAATTGCCGTATCTTCCTGAGGGCGGTCTGCTTTCTTTCCCCCTTTCTTTATATCTTTCTTTATTTTCTTTATATGTATGGTTACCAAAATTGGTAATAGTAGGGTTACCAAAATTGGTAATGCTAGGGTTACCAAAATTGGTAATGCTAGGGTTACCGGAATTGGTAACGGTTACCATTTTTGGTAATAGTAATTCTGTACAGCTTTCAACAGCCCATTTTTGATAATCTTTCACAATAGAAATTGTCTGCGGTTTAATGCCCTTGCTCGGGTGGAGTTCTATCAGGTTGATCTCTCTCAGCTTCTTCAAAGCGCGTGAAACATGAGTTGTTTTCATTCCGACCGCTTCAGCTATTTCCGTCAGAGGCATCTCGGCATATATCCTGTTAAAGCCATATGTCCGGCGAATGATATACAGCAGTATCCTCATCTCACTGCCTGATATGTTAAGCCGGCATACAGCCTCGAGGAGCTCGTTCGCTATCCTTGTATATCCGTTCTCGATCTGCGGTGCTGCCATACATCATTCCACCTTTCTCTTATGAATCTTACTGTCTATCCAGGCTATAAGCTCAACCTCGAAAGTCAGCCTCTGAGAGTCGGAGAGAATCCTTTCACCAAGTTTCTCCTTGTAGCGTTCATACATCGGCCTGATCAGCGGATGATTGACATTCAGCTTATAACCGTAAGGATTATTGTGATTGTAGATATCGCTGTTGGTTTCAAGCCGTGCATACTTCTCGACGGTTTCCTTGGTCAGCTTCTTGCCCATGAACAGGCCCCCTGTCAGAACGGAACGTCTCCGTCACTGAGAAGCTCCTCAAATTCTGATGCCGAACCATAAGAGAGCTGCTCCTGTGCCGGCCTCTGAGCAGTCGCCGGTGCTGCCTGAGCGTAGCTCTGAGCCGGCGTCTGATACGTGCTGCCGCCTCCCCCTGATTCCTGCTTGGATCCGGCGAATTCAGCATTATCCACATAAACATCTGTTGTATAATGCGTGACATCAGGGTGAGTCTTGTCAGTGTAGCTGCCGGTGCGGAGCGTGCCTTCAACAACGATCATCTGACCTTTACTGAAATATCGGGTAATGAATTCAGCAGTATTCCTCCACGCTACGCAGCTGATGAAGTCTGCTTCGTATTCCCCGGTTGATTTGTTCTTGAACTGACGGTTAACCGCCACCGAGAACCGGCAGGAGCTCACCCCACCGTCAGTGGTCCTCAGATCAGGATCCCGTGTCAGTCGTCCAACTAATACGACCTTGTTCATGTTTCTACCTCCTCGGAGCGGTCAGCTTCCGGTAGTTGTGCCAGTACCAGAAGAAGACCTCAAGTATTTTCTGAGCTGACCGCCTCGGATCCGGTACGAACTCCACGGCGAAGTCGTAACGGTTCCCGCAGCGCCATGCCTGAAGCGTTGTGTATACCGTCGCTCCTATGTTCCTGACCTTGCGTCCCTGCTTGTCTGCAAGCGTTTCCGGCAGTTCAAAGCCTTTGAGATGCTCCCAGCCGGAGCAGTTCTCAAGCATGAGCGTCACCTGCCGGACATTCTTCGAGAGGCTGTCAAACTCCTTCTCGATGCGGTCACGGTCTGACATGATGTTCCCGTAGAGCTCGTCCACGTCTGCCTTGCGCTCAATCACGCAGGCGCGGGAGAACTCCTTATCCCCTACCCGGAAGCTGTAGTCTCCCAGGTCGAGCTTCTGAGTCTCAAACATGATGCCGAGGTTCTCAAATACTCCTGTAATATGGCCGTTGACCTGTTCACGGGTATCCACCAGTATCGTGACCGCCTTCATAAACTCCTTTTTCTCATCCTTCGTCGCCATCGTACACCTCCAGTTCTTCAAGATAGTTCACAGGACCGGTCAGCACCTCAGTAAAGCGGCAGAATGAACAGTTACCGCAGCGCTGCGGAGTCAGACCGCCGTCCTTGATACGCTGCATCCTTGGCGTGAGGGTGATGACCTCGGACAGTCTGTCGTCAAGGACCTCGTCCGGTATCCAGTAGATACGCAGCTGCGGTTCCTTCTCCTTCGTTATGGCTGCTATGTAGAACGGCAGCACCTTTCCGGTATTCTGCCGGACTATCTCACGGTATATGGCACCCTGTACCGTATATCCCCAGTAATCTATGAAGTGCTGCCGGCACTCCTTCTCCTCATTCCATAAAGACTTAAAGTCCCTGACGCACTTCAGATCTACGATGCAGCTGTCCGGGTGATAGCTGTCGATCTTGATCTTATAAGGCGAGCCGGCTATCTCTCCCACCATGATGACCTGTTTCTCTCCGGCCATATACCGGGAGAACAGCTCGTCACGCTCTGCACGCTGTATCATGTACTCCGCGTGCTTGTACTGGGCTTTCAGCTCTCCGGAGCGTGTGAAGAGCTCCGGATGCTGTGCCTTGAATATATCGAGGGTTCCTTCATAGTGTGCATCAACGTAGGATCCGATGAGGAGAGCGTCAGTGACCTCTCTCTGATACTCGCCGTTCAGCTCAGCCAGAGCGGCAGACTCACACCTGAGGAAGCTCTTGAACTGTGAGCTTCCCAGATACTTCCTGTTGTTCTCCGGCGAGAAGTAGTTCTCCTCGGTCAGGCTGTGCGGTATCATAAGCAATGCACCTCCATGACGCTGTCATCTGTTGTACGTGTGGCTATGAACTGCACGCCCTTCTCACGGCAGCGGGAATAGAGCTTTTCACGGTTCTCGGTGGTGAGCTTCTCAGTACCGTCGATGAGGATTATCTGAAGGCCATTCGGCTTGGCGAGGGTAACGTCTACGCAGAGGGAGAGCTGCTCGCCCTCGGAAAGATTGCCGACGGGGAGACCGTGAACGAGCGGGATTCCGTTCTCAACGGTGAAGTCTTCTATCGGGATAGTAGCCGTTGAAAGGATCTCTCCGGGAAGAGTACGGGCAAGCTCGATCTTTCTTGTGTACTCCATCGACTTCCTGGACAGCGCTTCAAGCTCTGCCTGCATAGTCTTCATACGCTTGTATTCGGACAGATGAGCCTTCATAGCCTCAGCGTTGTCGATAGTGGCCTGCATTTCTGAGCAGTCAACGGGCTCCTGGCCGATATACTCATCAGCTGCGCCCATATCTGCATCGAGCTTTGCCCTGGCTGCCTGGAAGGTACTCTCAGCAACGGCCTTTCTGTCCTCAAGTCTTGCACCAAGGCCGGAGAGCTTGTCCTCTGCCGCTCTGATCTCCGCCTTCATGCGCTCGATATCCGATGTGATACGCTCACGTTCCTTAGTGATAGCCTGTTCCTCGGCGGAAATGGTGATCATCTTATCAGCTTCGAGCTTACGTATCTTCGCGTCGTAGCTGCTGCGGAAGATCTTCGCACGCTCTATGCGGTTGTTATGCTCCTTCGCTTCTGTGAGCTTCCTGTAAGCATCGCCAAGGTCGTAGGTCTCCCACTTATCCGCATTGTATTCAGCAGGGATATCCTTGGAAATATCGGCAATGAACGCCTGCTTGTTCCTGATGTCACGGTTCACATCCTGACGTGCCTTGAACCAGTCGCCGTTCTCTGACTGGAGATCACTGAGCACCTGAAGGATGTTCTGACCATAGTCTACCCAGTCCGGCACCTCGCCGAATTTCTCCTGGATAAAGCTCAGATCCCACTCGAAGTCAATAAGGTCCAGAATAGCGCGGTTCTTCTCCTTCTCAGTCATCAGAGTGAAGGCGACCGGGTCAAGCTGGAGCGGAGAGAAGAGCTGCCGGAGGAAGTTCTCAGGCGCCATGATCTCTCTGCCGTTCTCCTTGACGGACTTGTAATCTGCCTGTTCCGTGCGCTTCCGGCGGTCGATGCTCAGACCTGTGTCAGTTTCGATGAGGATCTCACCCTCGGTCTCACCCTTGCGGACGATGATGTTTCTGTCGGACTTATTCGTCAGAGCGTAGCGGATAGCGTCAATAACTGACGTCTTGCCGGCACCGTTCGCTCCTGTGATCTCGACCGACCTGTCGTCAAGCTCGATCTCTGTGATGCCGAAAAGGTTCCTTATCCTGATCTTGGTTGTTCTCATGTATTATTTCCTCCCTTGAATGGATCGGGCGCTTTCTGCGCCTCCAGTTTTGCTTTTACAGCTGCTGCACATTCAGCGCAGAGCTCTTTGCCGTACTGCTGATGCGTGTATCTCGATACCCACTGAGCATCTTTGCCCCCTGCTGCGGTGATAGGCTGTCCACAGTCTGAGCATATCATCTTCGCTCCCTGCTGCTCGGGAATAAACGGACGGACACGAAGTCCGCCGACGGTATCACGTCCGAACTTAACTGTAGGATCATAGTAGATCTGGATCGCTCTTCCTGACCAATCCTCGATATAAGGCGTTCCGAAGAGCTTCTGGATCGTCTTCATGTTGGTCTTGTTGAGGATAAAGGGCTTCTGATCGCGAAGGTGAGCAACAACCTCGATCTCTTTCTTTCCGCCTGTTCCGGTGACCTCTTCCTGAGCCACGTACTCTATCACGGCTATCAGATCACCGCCTCCGGGCGGCAGCGAATAATCACCGAGATAGTTCGGATTCGTCATTTTCTTCCAGTGCGTCTTTTCCATTACTCTCCGCCTTTCCGCAGCTTATTGTAGTAGAAGTTGAGCTCCTCCACGCAGCTGCATTTATCAAGTCTCTCCTCCGGGGTAAGAATGATGCCCCGGAGGCTCTCACAGTCACCGCGCATCGCAGTGATCCTTCTTATCTTGTCCGCTATCTCAGCGGCCTTTTCTCTGGGCGTCATATCAATCCCCCTTCTTATCGGGAAGAACCATTGCTATCCTTGTGGACATCTTGAACGACTCTGAGGAAGATACAGCGATCTTATATATGTGTGTAAGTGCATCTTCATGGGATATGGACATCAGATTCGCCAGATAATCAGCCGAAGCGTGCAGCATCGTCACGCACTCGAAGCACGTCTCCTTGATGTCCACAGGCTTGATCTGTACGTTAAGCTTCGTATCATCTACCTTTATGCTAAGCATTGACATTTCTCCTTTTCTGTGATAATATTAACTTGTACTCTTTTTTGCTCCCTTCGGGGAGCTTTTTCCTTATCTCCGCTTATATGTATCTTTATCAACGCGGACATATCCTGCTTCAAGAGCAGCCTCGTCGTGGAGCTCGTCGAGAAAGTTGACATATATCTTACCGTCCGGCTCCGGGAGCTCGTCTTTGCTGCAATCAAGTACGATGCCGAATTTGTAGCCGTAGTAGTGAAGATGCAGCCAGTCATGTACCTCACTGAATTTCCGGACGCCTGAGAATACAAGGCAGCTCCTTCCGTATCTGTCTGTAAAGTCCTCATTTACTGTCACCTGGCACACCCTCCCATCTGATAAGATAGCTGTTCTCCATCGGAGTCCTCTCGCTGATCCAGTTCTTAACAGCATCAGGAAGACACTTGAACTGAGCCTTGCACTTATACACCCGCTCGTCGCCGAAGAGCCTGTGAAGGTAGTACACAGTATACCAGGGATACATCGACTTACGGTATTCAACTCTGACGATAGTGTCGTCGTCGGCTATCGACGGTCCCTCAAACGAACGGTTTGTGTCAACGATGCAGGGCATCTTAGTAAAAAAATCCTTTGTTGAAGCCATTATTTCACCCCCATAGTATCAAGCAGCTCCCGCAGCTTGTCTCCGAGACGTTTCAGCTCGGCCTCGGCTGAGTCTCTTATCGTGACGAGCTCACGGATGCGCCTGCCTATCTGCTCAACGGATTCATCTGCCTCTGAGGGGCTGAGCGGCTGTCTTGCCTCTTCCTTCCTCGGCCTGACCTGTCTCGACGCCCGGCTCGCCCTGCTGCCGTCATTGGTTCCTTTAAGCTCCCGGAGATCAACGCCCTGCATCCTGAGGATGCTCTTGATCTCGTCCTCGTCAACGGCGTTCAGCTCGGCACAGATCTTGATCTGAGCCCTCTGATCCTTGGCCTGCAAGATGTTGGTCTTTATCTCGCCCTCTGTCATCTGCATTCTTACACACCCCCTTTCAAGGTTTTAACCAGCGCCCCTGGGTGAGGTTGAATATCCAGACACCCTCGGAATATCTGTCTCTGACAAGATCAGGCGCAGGCAGCAGTATCCAGTCCAAGCGCAGCTTGCGTCCCTCTATGTGCTGCTGCATCTCCTCAGGCGTCGCGCTGATAGTCAGCAGTCTCTCTCCGAGTATTACTTCTTCTTCGAGCTTCATACTATACCTCCCACGGGACAACGTCCGTTATTATCTCATTCTCGGCAATAGCCACCCCGGAAATAGCCTTTTCCGCAGTCTCCGCGTAGCGTGTGACCTTCCGGGTTTCCCCGAAGGCTGCCATTATTGTTATCGTCCAGAGTTTCATTTTCCTAAAGCCTCCAATCCCTTCTTTGCAGATGCGTCCCAGTCCACGCCGGAGGCGACAACGCGCTTATAATACCTCACAAGGCCTTCCTCAACGATCTTCCGGCGGCGTGCGTACTCTTCCGGCGTAAGAACAGGGCGGTATACCCTGACAACGGCCTTGTCGGTCACGGTCTCTCTCACCAGTACGTAAGTATCATCATTCTTCTTAGCCATACTAACAGCTCCTTTCATCGGTATTAGATTCTATGCTGCACGGACTGTCCGTCTTTCCTGTCAATTCTTTTCTCTCCTTCTCCAGTACTCTAACACTTCCCATAAGCTCAGCTGCACGCCGGCTGTAATATGATACAAGCTCCAGATTGGCATCGATAAGATTATCAATCTCCTGCAATCGAGTCATTCTTCCTAACCTCCTTTCCGCAGCGGGGACAGTACCGGTACTCGCACTCCCCTCCGGCGGTCTTTTTATACGCCTGATATGCCGTTCCCCTGCAATAGGGGCAGATGAACACCTGAGACTTTGTCCGGTTCGGATCTGCTCTGATCCAGCCTTTCATCACAGCCATTCCTTCACGTAGAGCTTGCACTCGCCGTCGGTCTCGCTGATGCGGTCCTTTGCTGCGAGCCTGATCTCCTCCATAGAGTCCGAGGTGCAGAGCAGCTCTCCGGTGTCAAAGATATCCGTCTCGTAGATATCCCAGAGCTCATACTTCTTCATCTTCTTCCTCCTCAACTATCTCCATGTTCCGGAAGGCGTAGGCGATCATATCAGACACGGTCTTTGTCTGCGTATCCTTGGAGATGTTCATAACTGCCTCTATCATGGCAGCGGCCTCCTTGGTACACTTCACGAGCTTGGTCTCCTTGTACTCCCTTACGAGATGCTTCTTCACCTTGAAGGTCTCTACCTCAGGCGGTGTATTAACTGACTTCTTACCCATATTCATTCTCCTTTCAGCGGTTCTGCGCTACACTGACCACAACGGCCAGCAGCATATTTGCGAGTGCGTCTATCATGCGTCTGTCCCCGGGCGTGAGCTCGTTGTAGAGCTTCTCGAAGTTCTCGGGGGATGTGCTGCGTGCGTCCTCTCTTGTGTTCTCCATAATTACACCTCCTTGTCGTCAAAGTATTCGATAGCTGAGAAATAGTCCTTGTACTTCTTCATCAGCTCCGGTGTGAGGTCTGTGAAGTCCTCCCCGTCCTCGCAGCAGAGGAAGAACGCGCCTCTGATGACCGTGCGGCTGTCAACGTGCCTGTTCTGCTTCTGCTCAGGCTTCAGGAGCCCTTCCTCGTCGCATACCAGGAGGACATTATCGTCGAAGGGCTTTATCACCTGTATGTACCCGCCGACGGTCTCCTGCATTGCTTCAAGCGTGTCCGGGATGTCCTTTTCATAGGGACGCTTTCCCGGTTCGATTACCAGTATGTTCATAACTTACCTCCTTGACTGTCCCCTCCGGCGTTGCTATAATGAAAGCGGAAGGGGGTGAAATAATGTGAATTACAATGATCTCCATGAGTTTACATGGAACGAACTGTCCTCTCTAAGTTGGGACGAACTCAGTCTCAAAGCCGACGAGCTGATTGAAAAACTTCGGAACGATAACAGAGAATTGCCTGTTTCTGCTATCGAAAAGTTACAGGAGCTTTGCGACAGACTACCTGAGAACGCCCCGGAAATAAAGAAAGGGATGACACTTTCTGATGCTTGCAATCTTTTGAATTTCATTCTCAATTACATTACCAAACTGCCGGAGATTGCCGAAAAATATGCTCCTGTCGCAGAAAAGATAATTGAGCTTATTGCAAAGCAGTTCATTTGACCTCAATGTCCGCTGCCTTATTGGCGGCGGATTCTTCTTTCATGTGGTTATTCACAAGTTCTGTAACATTTGGACAAGTTCTCAGAACCTCCAGAAGCGCGGTCTTTTCTTTTGAATCCGAATTTTCTATCAGGTCCGCGAATGATCGAAATATCTCTGCAAGAGCTTTCATTGTTTCATTATCATTCTGTTCCATGTTCATCCTTCCCCCCTCCTTTCCTCATCTCTTCACACATCCGGCTCCCTTGCCAACGGGATGCTGCGGCTGTTTTTCTGCCTTGGTTTCTTTTCCTCGTAGGGATTTGTCGCTTGCAAGATTATAATTCACATTGTCGCTGTGAACTTACAACAGTATTATATCATCGTGAATGTGAATTGTCAATAGGTTTTTATCATTTATCATGTGAAAAGGTGCACAAGATTCTCACATCAATATTGTGCATTTTGTTTTATATTCGCTCTTGACAATTATCATCAGTGATGATAAAATGAAAACATGGAGGTGATTTGCTTGAATCCTGATAACTTAAAAGAAGCAAGAAAATCAAAAAAGCTGACTATGCAGCAAGCTGCCGACTTAATTGGAGTTAGTGCAAGCTCATATCAGAAATACGAATACGGAATTAATAAGCCTGACGTCGATACATTACAGAAGATAGCAGATGCTTTCGGCGTCACCACAGACTACCTTCTCGGACGTGAGCAGCAGACCGATCCGCTTGCCCTCCTTGGCATAAGGAACGACGAAAAGGGCGCTCTCGGAGCATACCTGAAGCTCGACGAGAAGAACCGCCAGATAGTCATTGACGCCATGATCGCCCTGGGTGACGCTGCACGGAAGAGCCGGGAGCTGAGCTCTCAGGAGCTGCGGCAGATGATAACAAAAAAATTCTCCTTTCTGCCTA
>Ga0247608_10001263_pt1 | contig 35836 bp, 60 predicted proteins | sample 176DNAGHGlowgp2_FD_193490 | JGI IMG/M metagenome (GOLD analysis project Ga0247608, IMG submission 193490) | Sheep rumen microbial communities from Palmerston North, Manawatu-Wanganui, New Zealand - 1766 DNA GHGlow gp2 | ecosystem: Host-associated > Mammals > Digestive system > Stomach > Rumen ...
TGTCCTCAGCTATTAGTGGGAGGGGTCCCTCCCCCCATAGGTGCATATAGAAACGCCCCGGCTACTGCCGAGGCGCTCTTGGGGGTATAAGGAGAATGTCAGTATCGAAGTGTGTGGGTGCAGCTGCCAGACTCGAACTGGCGACCTCGAGGATATGAGCCTCGCGAGCTTGCCAACTGCTCTAAGCTGCCATAGAGGTGCCGGATTGTGCTCCGGCAAAGAAAAATGTACAACCACGGAGAGAGAACCGACGGAACGGGATGAATTCAGCCTTAAGACCTCGTTCCGCCTTAGTTCTATGATATTATTATAATTAATTAAGGGTGGGTAATGCAAGGGCAAAAACGGGTTTTTTCGGGTATAATTGTATCAAATTCTGAAAGAGCCTTGCTGTGAAGAACTTTGCGTGTGTAATCAATATCCTTATCTATCGCTTCAGCAACTTGTTCCCAGCTCAAACCGTTTATATATTTCTCAAAAAGCAAACCTGAATACAGACTATTAGGCATACTGCAAATTTCTCTGGAAGCTCTCAGCTCGAACTTCTCAAATTCTTTCAGGAGTTCTTTGAGACCGGCTTCGATGTCGACAGCTTCGCCGACATTCCCCTCAATTTTGCCACAGCCTCCGCTCACACGCTGATCTGACAACTTTGCGGAGGTGTCGGAAGCTCTGTCCTTGCACTCAGCTATTTTGCGTCGGATAGCATTTATCCTTATACGCATATCCGGTAGCTGCTCTAAATATTCTTTTGCCGTCATACCGTTACGAACTCCTCCTTCTGCGTCTCCGAGGACAGTTTGCAGGGCAGGGGACGATACTGGCAGTCTATACACTTGCCGCGCTTTCTGCACAATTCGATAGCCCGGTCTCTTTCGTCAGAGTACATTTTTTCTGTTTTGAAAAAATTGCAATTATGGTTTGTTCCGTCACACGTTGTACCTGACAATGCACCGCAGGTTTTATAATGCCTATAAAAATAACAACGGTCAGTATCTGTCATCTTCTCCGCCTCCTATCCGAGCCGCGCTTGTGATCTCTCAGGCGCTTGACCGCGCCCTTGACTTCGGAAGCAAAAGCTCTCTCATCCTTATCAGCAGCACGCTTAGCCTTGAACTCATTGAGCTCAGAGCGGTACTGCTTGTACTTAGCGCAGGAACTATGGCAACCGATGAACCTTTCCGGGCAATCCTTGCAAGGTGATACGATCATTCATCAGCACCACCTTTCAGGATAAGGAACGCTATACCTCCTATGCAGACAGCAAAAATTCCAATACTGATAATCAGGTTAGACATTCTGCTCACCGTCCATTCTTGCGCCACATTTCCGACAGTATTCATCGTGCTGCCATACTGTGCCGTCTTGGTCACTCTCTGTTTTCTCCGCTGTGCCGCAGTTTGAACACAAGAAATAACTACCTTGCTTATCCTGAGCTTTTATCCAGCTTCCACGCTTCACAGGCTGTGCGTCTTTTGACTTGCATAATTCGTCCAAAGCATACTCTGCTGTTCTGATAGCAGTTATTTGTTCCATTGATAAATTGTTTTCTAATATTCCCCTATCTTCAAGTATGTGCAACGTCTTCCTTGCTGTTCTTAGATCCTTTAATTTTTCTTCATATGTCATTCAATATCACCGTCCTTTTCAAACATATGCTTAGTCACTCTCGCCCGCTCCAATCCCACAATTAGGGCATATGCAATAGTATTCTGTCTCGTTAAAACCGCATCGTCTGATGCTATATTCATCTTTGTCAGCTTCAAAAATACAGCCGCAGCGCTCACAAGTAAATTGTTTTGTAGCCTTTGCAATGCGTTCAACTTCTTCTTTTGGAAGTCCTTGTTTAATTATTTTCATTCTGCTCACCGTCCTTTTCGTGTATCAACTTAATTTCATTTTCAAGGAGTTTTAGTAGAGCTTCAAGCCGTGTTACTCTATCGCAAATCCTACTCCACGCTGCTAAATGTATAAATAAAGCTAATACAGCTATTCCTACTGCAACCTGTTCAATTTGCCAATCAGCCATTTGTATCACCGTCCTTTGATGGTTCGGGTAGAGGCTGCCAATGTGTTACTTCAAGCACTTCTATCCATTCTCGACATTCTCCACCGTCATCGCTTGGATAAGTATTCCAAACTCCAAATGGATAGTCAAGATTATACTCATCATCTTCTATTTCTCGGTCAAAATACAATACTTCAAATTCATCAGTAGCCAAATAGCACAAATAGTTTCCACTAACATCAGGAACTCTTTCTTCAACTTTTACTAACGGATTTATAGGCTGTACGTCCTCTCCCTTGATTGCCCTTATATCATTTATCGCCTCCTCAAGGGCATCTCTTGCACCTCTGTTTTCACACAGTTCCGAATATTCTCCTTTGTCCTGGTCCGCTTCGAGGTCAAGTAACTGCATCTGTAACTTCTTCAGGGTCTTGTCTTTGCTTATGTACTCCATATCATCACTCCTTTGGTGGCTTTGGAAGTGGCATCCAGTGAGTTACCTCCCTTGTTGTCCACATATGACTATGCCCCATAAACATAGATATATCTGCATCATACCAAGCAAAATACACTATATTTTCAAGTTTTGAAACAACCAAAACTTCTTCATAATGATTAGGCAGCCTGTCCTTGCAGCTTATCCAGCCGCCGGATTTGTGACCGACATTTGTGCCGTCCGCACTGGCAGGGACATTTGTGTCCTCACCAATCAGAGCGAGGGCTTCGGCTTCGTGCTGCCACTTAGCATCATTGCTACAATCATCAGCATAGCAATACATCTCGTTACCATATTTGCAGCGGTCGCAGGCTTTCCCGTTCCGTTTGGCGTGATTAATCAGATACCTAATATCCTCCACCGCCGCTTTCAGAAGTCGCTTGTACTCTACTATCAATTTTTTCTGTGCTATGTTTTCTGCCTTGTATTCCCGTATCAGTTCCAGAGCTTCTTTCATATTACTGAACTTTGCAGCACCGATTGAATTTTTCAGCTCTTTGTAGTCCGTCAACCACTCTGCAAGCTGTCTGTGTTCTGTGGCACACTCGGCACATCGTGAAGAATTAGTTTCCGCAGTCAGTTTTTCATATGCGTTGTGGTTGTTTTCTGCGAGTAACTCATACGTTTCAGCCGCCAAGTCGTTTTCTTCTGCCACTTCAAGACAATGCTTTATAGCTTCATCAAGTGTCATTTTCACCACCTCCCACAGCAGCCTTGATCTTATCATACAGCTCATTAGCAGCATTAGTATCCTTGTAGTTTGCGAAGAAAGCCCTGTGCAGCACCGGCAGGCTCTCACGGAGCAGGTCGCGCATTTTCTCAGCCCTGGCTTCATATTCTGCCGATCTTGCAGCCTCTGCATTCAGCTTTGCTTCGAGCTCCTCGTTACGCTTTTCAAGCGATGCCATATAAAGCATATCTGTGTCAGTCATAGTTAATCCTCCTTCAACTTGCCTTTGCCGCAATAGAAATTCGGTTCTACCGCTGCAAACTGCAATGTTTTGTTTTCGATGTATGCCATAGGGCAGTCGTGGCGGTTGAGCTTTACGCAGTCTTTACAGCGGACAACCTCAATCCCTCTGTTCTTCTTTGTGAGCTTGTCACGCTCTTTTTCAAGCTGTCTGACGCTGCCTATCAGTTCAGCCGCACGCTTTGTGTAATCTGTGATAAGCTGTAAATTGTTATCAATCAGCTTTTCGACTTCTTGTAGACGTGTCATAGTATCACTCCTTACTCATACCAATCATCCGGATCATAGTTCACGGAAGTGCGTTCTTTACGCTCTTCCTCGTTTTCGTATTCAGCAAGCTTGATGTACCGCTGGTCGTCAATCGGGATTTCAAAGTTTTTCGCTCTCAGCTTTTCAGCGTTACTTCTCAGCGTTTCCGCTGTTTTTCGGTCTGTTAGTCTCATATATCCTCCGTTTCAAAGAAAGATAGTTGCTTATCTTTTAGTTCCTCAGGAACAACGATACCGCCGCACGTTCCTACATAGCCGCATATCTTGTAAAGATTGCCGTCATAAGGGCAGAAGTATTCATAATCGTCCTTGCCCTTAACTGATGTGCCACAGTGATTGTAATTCTGAAACTTGCCTTTCCAGTAATTATCATAGCACCGTTTCATACATATTTCCCCTTGTCAATTATAATACAGCTATATCTTCAAGCTGTTTAACTGCCATATTGAAGCCTATCGCCCATAGATATACTCTACCATCTATCGACTGCCCTATGCTGTCAATCCACTCAAAAGCATCTGCATCGAACTCAGAGGCTATCTCATAAAGTCTCTCTGTCGGAATGAAGTCTTTACCTCTCATACTGTTATCAATTTCTTCGATCACATCTCTTTTGAATTCTTCTAAATCATCGTATTCATAAGACGTTTCAATATAAGCTTCTATGTTTTCAATTCCAGCATATTCCTCAAAATCTGAGTATGCAGCATCACTATCATAGCAATACTTATCCGATGTACACTGGAATTTTTTCATATAGTATCCTACGTCTTTGTAGATATAAGATTTGAGGTCACTGACTTTTAAGCGATTGTACCACGTTGCTATACTGCTTCCGAGATCTCCGTCAACGTGAAGGCTACCTCTGCGCTTATCTATCATAAAATTTATGTAGTAGTCGCTTCTGCCATCTGCGTTTCGCCAATCTATAACGGTGAAATTCTCATTATCAAATACCAGCTTTGCCTTATGATTTTTGAAGTGCTCCTGAGCGTGCTTAAACCATTTATCCCATTCTGTTTTCATCGCTTATCCTCCGCATCTGCCTGCTCAGCTTATCCTCGATGATCTTGTCTATGTCCTCATAGCCGAGAAGATACCTCAGCTGACGTGCTACTATCAGCACATCGGCGACTTCTTCCTTGATGTGATCGTAAGCATCAGGACTTCCGCGCCTGAGCTTGTTCAGAGCTACCATATACTCTGCCGACTCTTCACAGAGCATATCTGCCTGAGAAGTGAATCCATAATGTGCAGCTATCTGCTCTATCCGGAGATCGTCGCAGCAGCTCTTGCGTGCTGTAAGCCCGGCTCTGAATGCCTGCTCTACTTCATCGTTGACCTTGAACTCTGCGTTGCCGCCTGCCATAGCCATAGCGTTTCTGACCGCCTGTTCGATAGTGCTGAGCGGCGAAACGACCTCCGGCACAATACAACTCGTAGCCTGCTCGAAAGCCTCTGCCTCAGATGCCGCCTGTTTCTCTGCGGTTTCTTCCGCTAATTCGTGTAAATCCATTATCTTTTTCCTTTCTGTGAACTAAAACTTGTTGATAACACACTTGTACTTATCAATGCTATGATCTACGAGGGGAACCCCGTCCTGTTCAAGCCACTTACGGACAGTTCCCTCAAGATCTGAAGGGGACTTGCCTTTCTCTGCGTACCAGCAGCGTACACGCTGAACATACTTGTCTACTGCTTCCTGTCCATAATCATATACAAGCTGCTGGAGAGAGGGCGAGGGGGGCGGAAACGACTCCGGAGTTTCCGTGGTGCTCTCCTTTCCTTTACTCTCCTTTACTTTACTTTCCTTTACTTTACTTTCCTTTGTGCACTTTTTCTCGGAATTATAAGAGTTATTCCCAGAATAATTATCATTTTTCTGAGAATAACCGCTAACAGGACGCACTTTAATAAAGCTCTCGGTCTCTTCGTTTTTCAAAACCCAGAACTCGGCAGCTACATCGACTTCACGCTTGCCACCTTTCTTGGCCGCCTGAAATCTTCGCTGGACTGATGCAGCAGTTATGATCTTGACCGGAACAGCAAGTTTGCTTTCTATCACGACAAGCAGTGACCGACTGAACAAGTGGTTCAATATCTGCGTTATAGCGTTCGTTGTGATATTCAGTTCATCTGAAATATCAAGGATAAGGTCGTCATCGTATTCTACATAGTATCCGCTGCGATAGATCTCACAGAGCATATATATGTAGACTGCGACTCCGTCACTGCCGTATGAAGCGCGGAGTCGCTTTATCTTCTTATCCGAGAAAAAATCTACATCAAAAGGGAAGTAATCAAGCCCCGCTTTTTTTGGGCGTGCCATTAAATCACTTCCTTGTATTATCCTCCAGGCGGACTGAGCCGCCCTTTGGAGAAAAATATTATTCTACTACAATTACATCGCCGGATTCAATAAGATCAGCAAGGTTCTTTTTGAGATAATCTGCTACGTTCCTGCGTGCCTGCAATTTCCACGCACCGCCGTCAGCTTCGTAAAGAGCTACCTGAGCGCCGTCCGAGAGCCTTACGAGGAACTCACTTTCCGGCTGTTCGACTTCATTGAACGTGCGGTAAGGTCTGAGCTTGACGATAGGCTTTACAGTCTTGCCTTCCTTCATAGCAATGCCCTTGCGTACAACTACGGCCTGTGTAAAACCGTCGTCCGATGCTGTTGCACTGTTTTCTTCTGTAATTGTACCGAGCAGCTTGACAAGCTCCAGAAGCTCAGGTGTTTCAACGAACTTGGATTTCAGAGTTATCATCATTGTTTCATAGTCGAGGCGACGATTGAACGGAATCTCAATGAGCTCAGCTGTAACGTCATAAGGTATCTCGCGACCGCGATCAACGTTATCAATAGCTGAATAAACCCTGACATATTCCTCGCAGTCGACATTAACGATAACAGGGGCGTCAAAATTGATGTGTTCCTTTCTGAGCACCTGCACCAGACCTGAGAGTGTGTGCAGACGAATAGTTTCCGCCTTCGGAGTCTTTACGACTTTAAGCTCCTTGTCGCAGTATTCATAGCCGTATTCACCTATGATATGAGGTTCACAAAGCTCCTCTATCCTTTCAATAGCTGTCCTGTCCATAATTACATACCTCCTGCAATTTTAAGTATTTTGGGTTCTTCCTGTATCGTCCCGTCAAAGCTCTGCTGTCCCGGCACCTGCGGCACCATTTCTACCGCCTGTATTTCGCCGGTGCTTGAATCGGCACCGACATAGATAGTAGTCTGCACCGCATTATTTGGCAGCAGCTTGCTCTTTGCGGTTGCATTGATAGCAACCTGAGAACGATCACTGCTTGGAACGAAGTCTACCGTGAGCGTCAGCGTGCGCTTTTTCTTAGCTTCGGTATTAACGTCGAGGATATTATCGACTATCTTGCCGACCTCGATATTGACCTGTTCCATAATAGCGCCCTGCGCCATTTCAAGAATGCTTTTTGTTTCGACCATAATTTTCAACCTCCGTAAAAAAAGTGTTTCTATAATAGCCCCTAATCCGGGGATTTTTCAACCTAAAACCATTGAATACTGCAAAATTTTTTAGAACGGCACATCGCCGTCACTGAGGATATCCTCAAACTCTGCGAGCGTACCGGCAGATACCGGTTCAGACTGCTGCTGTGTCGTGTTCGGGCTGTCGGGGACGCCAGCCCCTACATTTGAATTTCCGCCGCTGTCATTCTTACCACCGCAGAACTCAACTGCGTCCACAAATACGTCCGTAGTATAGTGGGTAACGTCCGAGTGGTTCTTGTCGGTGTAACTGCCTGTTCTGAGGCTGCCTTCGAGGGCGATCATCTTGCCCTTGCTGAAATACTTGCTTACAAACTCAGCGGTCTGACGCCACGCCTGACAGCGTATGAAGTCCGCCTGGCGTTCACCAGTATTCTTATCAGCGAACCGTCTATCGACAGCTACTGTGAACTGACAGGAAGCTATTCCGCTCTGAGTCTGTCTCAGCACAGGATCAGCTGTAAGCCTGCCGACCAAAACGACTTTATTCATTGTGTTTCCTCCTTTCTATGAGTTCAAATACGAGTAGTTCAAAATGCCGCCGCTGCCGATCGGAGAGAATACTCTCCCCGACCTTTTCCTTGTAGCGTTCATACAGCGGTCTGATCTTCGGATGATTGACATTTATCTTATATCCGTATGAATTATCTTTGGCGTAAATTGTTTCAGCAGGGGATATTCTCGCTGAGCTCAATGCAAGATCATACGGGATCTTCTTTCCCATTGCTACTTCCTCGGAGCGGTCTGAGCCTTGTAGTTGTGCCAGAACCAGTAGAATAATTCGAGCATCTTCAGCGCTGACTTTTCACGTTCCCAGATGAATTCAACGTCGAAGTGGTATCGATTTCCGCATCGCCACGACTGCAATGTGCTGTAAACGGTAGCACCGATGTTCCGGACTTTGCGTCCCTGCTTCTCAGCTCCGGTCTCGGAGATCTGGAACTCTTTCAGGTGTTCCCAACTCTTGCAGCCTTCAAGCAGCAGCGTACACTGCACGGCGTTCCGGCTTATGGTGTCAAGCTCCTTCTCAATACGCTCACGGTCACCGGTAACGTTGCCGTACAGCTCGTCTATCTTTGCCTTGCGCTCTATCACACAGCTGTGAGAGAAATCCTTACCCTCGGCGGTAAAGCTGTAATCGCCGTAGTCGAGCTTCTTTGTAGCGAACATAACACCGAGCTGACTGAGCACCTGCGTGATATGCTCGTTGACCTGCTCGCGGCTGTCAATGAGGATAGTGACTTTCTTCATAAAGTCCTTTTTTTCGTCAGCACTCAACCTCATACACCTCGCAGTCCTCGTGGAAGTTCCTCGGAGCTGTCAGTACCTTTGTGAACCGGCAATAGTCGCAGTGACCGCAGCGCTGAGGCTGTAACTCTCCGCTTTTCAGCTTCTGAAACCTTGGCGCAAGGCTCGTCACAACTTCAAGGGCACTGTCCATATCCTCCGGCGGCACCCATAGTACATCGTGATCCGGCTCGTTTTCCTTAGTGATAGCAGCTATGTAAAAAGGCAATGTCTTGCCGGTATTCTGCCGGACTATCTCACGGTATATCGCGCCCTGAATGTCATAGCCCCAGTAGTATATGAAATGGTCGCGGCGCTTCTTTTCCGGATTCCAGATGAGCTGAAAATCCTTCACGCATTTGAGGTCAACGATGCACTTGTCTGCACAGTAGCTGTCTATCTTGATCTTGAACGGTACTCCGGCTATCTCGCCGGTCATAATCATCTGCTTTTCGCCGGACATATACTGCATAAACATCTCAGAGCGTTCCGCCCTCTGGATCATCTTTTCAGCCTGCTTGTACTGAACTTTCAGCTCGCCGTCCTTCTTGAATATCTCCTTGTGCTGTGCTCTGAAAACATCGAGCGTTCCCTCAAAATGAGCGTCGACATAAGAGCCGACAAGCAGTGCGTCCGTAACCTCGCGCTTATACTCACCGCGAAGCTCCGCAAGTGCGGAAGCCTCGCATTTCTGAAAGTTCTTGAACTGCGAGCTGCCCATATAGAACAGCTCGTTTTCAGGGGAAAAGTAGTTTTCTGATGTGAGAGTATGCTTATTCAAGATACGTCACCTTCATTTCCGTATCATCAGTGGTGCGTGTAGCGATGAACTGCACTCCCTTTTCCCTGCACTTGCTGTACAGCTTTTCACGGTTCTCAGATGTCAGCTTCTCAGTGCCGTCAATAAGTATGATCTGTAAGCCGTTTGGCTTGGAGAGTGCAACATCTACGCAGAGGCTGAGCTGCTCACCTTCGGAAAGGTTCGAGACAGGAAGTCCGTTGATAAGCGGTATTCCGTCCTTGACTGTAAGCCCCTCGATCGGGATATGTGCGTTTTCAAGGATAGTGCCGGGGAGCGTTCTCGCAAGCTCGATCTTCTTGGTATACTCTGCGGATACTTCTTGAAGTCTTTCGAGCTTTTCCTGCATCGACTTCATACGGTTATATTCATTCAGATGTCGCTTCATTGTCTCAGCGTTACTGATCTCTGCCTGAAGCTCTGTGCAATCGAGCGGCTGCTTATCGAGATATTCATCAGCGACGCTCATGTCTGCATCGAGCTTTGTCTTGGCTTCATTGAACTTACTTTCAGCGAGTGCCTTTTTGTCTTCGAGCTTTCCTGCGAGTCCGGACATTTTTTCCTCAGCTGCTTTGATTTCGGCTTTCATTCTCTCAATGTTTGAAAGCAGGCTCTCACGTTCAGCTGCAATAGCCTTTTCCTCAGATGTTATAGTGATCATCTTGTCGGCTTCCAGCTGCCTGAGCTTAGCATCATAGCTGCTCCGGAAGAGCTTCGCACGTTCTATACGGCTGTTGTGTTCCTTTATCTGTTCGAGCTTCTTGTATGCTGCGCCGAGATCGTAGCTTTCCCAGGTGTCAGCCTGATAATGCTCGGGAATGTCTTTTGCAATGTCCTCGATAAATGCAGTCTCATTCCTGATATCGCGGTTCACGTTCTGGCGCTCCTTGAACCACTCACCATTTTCTGACTGCATATCGCTGAGAACTTCGAGAATGTTCTGATCGTAGTTAACCCAGGAGGGAATCTCGCCGAACTTTTCGTTGATGTAGTTCAGATCCCAGTCAAACTCCACAAGATCGAGAATGGCTCTGTTTTTCTCTTTGGCTGTCATAAGGGTAAATGATACCGGATCGAGCTGAAGGGGCGAAAATAGCTGCTTCAGGAAGCTCTCAGGCGACATTATCTCTCGACCGTTTTCCTTGATAGACTTGTAGTCGGCCTGCTCGGTACGCTTGCGACGGTCGATGCTCAGGCCTGTGTCGGTCTCTATGATGATCTCGCCCTCTTTCTCACCTTCGTGAACGATGATGCTGCGATCAGACTGATTAGTCAGCGCATAGCGGAAAGCATCAATGACCGAGGTCTTGCCGACACCGTTCGCACCAGTTATCTCGACACTGCGACCGTCAAGCTCTGTCTCTGTGATTCCGAAAAGGTTCTTTATCTTGATCTTTGTGGTTCTCATACTTTATACTCCTCTACATTTGTTACATTAAACGGATCCGGTGCTGTCTGCGGCTGAGGACGTTCGCTATCCTCAACTTCACCCTCGACCTGTACGCCCATAAGAATTTCCGGGCAGTAAACCCTTGCGAAGAACGCTGCCGCACGGTAAGCGAGCATAAGCTCAGGCATTGTCTGCCATTTACTTGTTTCCTTTCCGTACTTATCTTTCTTGCTATACCAGCCCTCAGCCTTAGCCATTCCGATAGTGACCTCAGCTCCCTCGATGACTTCACCGTCGGGCTTCGTCACACGCACAAAACAGCCTCTTGTATCAGTCCCACGCTGTCCGGTGTAAACAGGTTCGGCATCGCCGTACTTAGCCTTGATAAAGCTCATACAAGCCTGTCCGCTCCAGGAAGGTTTGCCCTTTACAACGTAAAGGTTCTGCATTACCATAAGCGGTGTGACTCCCATACGCTCCGCCATATCGACAGCTATCGCGCAGTCCTCAGTCTTGCCCTGATACTGCTGCGGCACCAGTGACGACTTAGCGAACACGCTTGCCAGCTTGTAGCTTTCACGGAAGCTCTCGATGAAGCCACCCTGCGGCTTCGCCATTACTTCATTCAGCTGCTCCGGCTGTACTGCCAGAGCGGTTTCTTTGTTTTCACACATTTCTTTTCTCCTCCTTATCCTCGAAGAAGCGCATCAGTTTTGCACCGCCGACTATACCGGCAAAGACGTTGTCGAACGGATCTCCTGTTACTTTTGAGATAGCCTTGCAGACTTCTACCAGCACAATGCTCACTTCTTTTGCACACTCAATCGAACTGCCCGATAATGTTAATTCCATAGGTGCTTTGTTTTCCGAGTCAATCTTGATTTCTACCATTGACATTTCTCTCCCTTTGTGTTATAGTAATGGTGGTTATATTTGTTTTCGCTCCCTTCGGGGAGCTTTTTTCTTTATATGCGTTCCATGATACAGAGTTCACATTCGCCGTCGGTTTCCTCTTTGCGGAGTTTAGCCGCCGCTCTGATCTCGGCAATATCATCGGATTCGCAGATAAGTTCACCGAGTTCGATTCCCGTTTCATATGAATCATACAGTAAATACCTCATGGTGTCCTCCTTATATGTGTCTAAGGACGTCCCAGACAATGCCCTTTAAGCTGTCAGCGGTAACGATAACCTTTCGCTTGTAGCCGTTTCGCCATGTTATCTCTGCAATCTCTTCACAGCTGCTGGTAACGGAATATGATACATCGGTAATATCCCTGTCTATCTTTTGAACCAGAAGCCGCAGTTCATGGCTTACAAAGCTATATTTTTCAAGCTGCTCATTTGTCATATCACATTTCTCCCATCATATCCCAGACCTGCTTGTAGAGGTCGGCTTTTCTCATGTCGAGCTCATACTGCTGACGGTTGATCTCTGAGATCTCTGCCTTTATCACTGCCACTGCATCGGCTACTGTTATCTGCTTGTCCGGCTGCGGCGGTCCCGGAATTATCTCCGGCTTCTTGTAGGGGATCTTTGACACTACCTTTTCAGCTTCGCTGACTGCTTCTTTGTTCATTTTGCGGCGGAGTCCGCTGAAACACCTGTGGTCGATGCCAGCAGCTGTAAGGATACCAATGATCTGTTCTACCGGACAGTTATTCAGCTCTGCGAGGATCTTCACTTGTTCACCTTTGTTTTTCGCCTGCTTGTAGCGCACGACTATCTCGTCATTCGACATTGCCAAGCTCATTTGCTCACCACCTTCCATAGTTCTTCGCGGTTCTCGTGCTGAGTCCAGCGCTTGTTCATCTGCTTGTATGCAGGAGCTCTGAACTTCGCGCGGCGCTTCTGAGTGCTCCACTCGTCGTAGTCGCTTTTGAGCTCCATTGCTTTATCGATAGCGCAGAGCAGCAGGAACGACGCTGCGAGCACTGCAACTGTTACGGCTGCCTTGAAAATTTCGTAGTTCACGCGGACACCTCCTGTTCCTCAGACCGTTCCTCGATCCACTCCATCAGCTTCGGTTTGTAGATGTGAAAGACCGGCTGTGATGTAACTACAACAGCATCACCAAAGGGGTAAACCTTCTGTTCCAGTCCGGCTCTGAGGTCGGCGTCCGAGATCTTCATTCCGTGTTCACGGAGGATAGCAGCCGCTTCTTTGATACCGATTACTACCATAATTTTAGACATACTTATGCTCCTTTCTTGCTTTTTCACCTCTCTGTCTGGTATAATGTACTCAGGAAGGAGGTGATAATGATGAATGATGAACTATTTCTTACCAGAGAATACAGAAAAGTATTAGATGCTATTGTTGACGAATACTACGCGAAAAAGCCAACAAGTTATACCGGCGTCAGATTTGATGATTTTATGAAGAGAATACCGGATAATTATAGGAACAAGAAAATTCGCAGAGACACGCTGTTAATCGTCAAGTATCTTGAACACTACGGTTATTTTGAACAGTGCTCTTATTTTGTAGAGGCGGAGAAAGTTGATGTTATTCCCTCACCCAAGGCACTATTCTACAAAAATGCTTATCATAAACAGTTGTTCGGAATTATATATAGAGACATTGCTATTCCGGCTGTTTCAGCCGCAGTTGGCGCACTAATAACGATTCTTGTATCAGCTTGATTTTTTCCTCTCAAAGTGTTTGCAATGAGGTTCTTGTAAATCACAGACGTGTTTTTGGGTATAATCATTAAACCCACAGCAATGTCTGCATTGCTGGCACAGCGGACTGTTATGGTATTCCTCACCATTCGGCAGCTGTGCCTTTAATCTTAGGTTCTCTTTTGTCAGTTCGTGAACTCTTTTCATAAGTTCTCTCTTATTGATCACATTTTCACGCTCCTTTCTCAGGGGCTTCTTCCCATATTTGGGACGGAGAGGCTAAAAAAATATCTGCTTTCTCGCTGTTGTTTACTATACCGAGTGCTTCACATATCAGATCAATTTCCTCGGTGTCAAAACACGAAGCTCCGGTCATTCTGCTTGAAAGTGTATTGGACGATATTCCAATATTCTCAGCCAATTTCTCTTGTGTTGTTCCTGCTTTTGCAATAGCAGCCTTCAAAAGATTTTTGTTAAGCATTTATACACGCTCCTTTCTTCCCATTTGTGGGACAATTACAGTATAGCACATAGGTTTGTATTTGTCAACCCTTTTTTGGGAAGAAATTTAAAAAACTTTGTATTAGCTATTGCAATTTTGGGAAAGCTGTGTTATAATGAGGGTAAATAGGAGGTGCGAAATGGACGAAAGATCAAAACGCATTAACGAAGCTATTATAAATAGTGGGTACAGTTACCCGGAACTTTCCAAGATAACAGGGATCTCTAAGTCATCTCTGCAGCGATATGCTACCGGTGAAACTAAAAAAATTCCGATCGACTCGATCGAAGCAATTGCCAAAGCGACAAAAGTCAGCCCTAAGTACCTTATGTGCTGGGACGATGATTCGGTGCAGACATATCAATTTGTTAAGAAATTAGTTGATATAGAAAATGCCAGAACACAAGTCAAAGAGCAGGATAAAGCCGTAGACCGTATACTTGCAGCTTCAAGAACATTTGATCCCAGTAATATGATACCTGTTCCGGTTGTCGGTAATGTAGCTGCCGGATATACCTGTCTGGCAGAAACTAACATAGAAAGCTATTCTCTGGTTGACTCTGAAAGCATTCTTCCCGGGTACGAATATATGTGGCTGAGAGTCAAGGGTGAGAGTATGGAGCCGCTGATACTGGACGGAGACTTGGTTTTGGTAAGGCTTCAGGATACAGTCGAAAGCGGCGACTACGCTGTTGTTATCGTAGATGAGGAGGACGGACTTGTGAAGGAGATCGAAAAAACTCCTGACAAGATAACTCTTATCAGCAAGAATCCTTATTATCCGCCCAGACAATTCAGCGGAAGCGATGTGGATCGTGTCCGTATAGTCGGCAAAGTAGTTGAAAGTAAGCGGAAATTTTAACAGGAGGGATAGAGTATGGGTTTTTGGAGCTTTTTAGGTAATATATTGCCACAGAACGTTGATAATACTACTGAAAAGATAGCAGATATAACCAATCCTATTTCTGGATATACATTAACTGAACATCTCAGAAATGTTCAAATAGCTTCTTGGGAGTTTATACCAAGTGAGATTAAGCCCGGAAACAAAGTCGTTCTCATCCAAGAACCTACTAATGAAGCTGATGATAAAGCAGTTTTATTGATGTTTGTACCTCAAAGAAAAAAGTTTGGCTATCTATACCGTGGAGAAATACAAGACAAAGCCAATAACTGCATCAATCAAAACGGAAAGATTGTAGCCAGACTTTCTTATCTATCTTTCAAGCCTCATAAAGTTGTAAAAATTGATATGGCATTTTTTAAGAAGAACCAGTAATAAGGAGTGAATTCTATGAAAAAAATAGTATGCGTGCTTACATCTCTGACCTGCGCTGTAACACTCGCAGCCTGTGGGAGCAGCTCTGGCAGTTCCGGAGTCTCTTCCTCAGAGGACTATGTCAAGTCAATAGGTGAAAAAATCGAAATAACAGATAAAACTACAATGGCAGCGGATATGATCGGTGCAGAAGACGGAACAAGTTTCAGATACAATGGCAACAAGTTCGAGGTGTATCGCTTCAAGTCGGGAGATCCTAAACTCGACGATGCAGAGTCCGGAACGCTCGTTTATACTTTGGAAGGCTTCGGAGATTTTACATCGAATTCTTCGGTCAACGGGGAATATATAATGATATATGATACTCCCGAAGATAAGGTCATAGAAACTTTTAAGAGCATATCATAAATAAAAAAATCCCCCGCAGGTGCTACCAACACCAGCGAGGGATACGGACGTGCTATTACACACATCGAGCAATGTAATTATAGCACGTCCTTGAAATAATGTCAAGGAGGAGAGTGCTATGTTATGCATAAAATGCAAGAAGGAATTACCTGACGACTCTGTATACTGCAATTACTGCGGCAGGAAGCAGACTGTTAAGCAAGCAAAGTATCACAAGCGCGAACACGGAACAGGTACGGTCCGATGTGACAAGCGGTACAAAAAGCCGTGGATCGCAATAGCTCCTTCAAGCAAGTACGGCAAAGGTCGGCAGTATATCGGCTGCTATGATACGCGCCGAGAAGCGTCTGAGGCTCTCGATGACTTCATAAAAAACGGCAGACCTGAGCTCTATAACGCAACAGTTGCCGAGATCTACACAATGTGGTCTAAGATACATTATAAAAGAGTAGGAGAGGCAGCAGTCAAGCTGTATACATATATGTGGAAGCGCTTTGCAGACGTTGCTGATCTGCCTATCAGGGAGCTGCGGACAGCCCACATACAGGAAATCGTTAATGCTGGGAAGTCCAAGAGTGCCTGCGAGATAACTAAGGTAATGGCTGTAATGCTTTGCAAGTTTGCTATGGAAAATGATATAGTTCAGAAAAATTATGCTGAATTTGTAAAGGTACCAAAATTTGAGAAGAAGGAAAAACGGATTTTCACAAAAGAAGAGCGAGAGAAACTGTGGGGCTGTTCAAATGATAAGAGAGTTCAGGCTGTTCTCTTTATGATCTATACCGGTTTCCGTATTGGTGAGATCGTGAAGCTCCGAGTTGAGGATGTACATATTAAAGAAGGGTATATAGTCGGAGGAGAAAAGACCAAAGCAGGCAAGGAACGTATCGTTCCTATCCCTCAGAACATCCCTGAGCTCAAACTATTCGTAAATGAATGGATGGCTTCCGCATCAGATAGCCGCCTATTTCCTCTAACTACTGCAAGATTCAGAACTGACGTGTTCAACGAAGCCTTATTGATAGCCGGAATTGACCCCAAAGGTCTTACTCCTCACGCTACCCGGCACACATTCGCGTCAATCTCCGCAGCAGCCGGGATCCAGCCTGAGAACTTACAGAAGATCATTGGCCATGCCAACTATGCCACTACCGCAGATGTGTATATACATCAAGATGTAACAACATTAATCAACGAAATGAGGAAGTTGAGCAGGTAGTTTACACACATTTTTACACACAATTAAGCCGATATATCGGCAAATCTAAAAAAATAAGGCGCGTAGAATTGGGAAAAAGTCCGTTCTACGCGCTACATATTTAATGATTATTTAATATAAATATACGAAATATTGGATAATGTAGCTTGTTTACACACAATTTACACACAAAAAGAACTACCGTCTGATCATCAGGCGGTTATTTTTTTGCATACCAGTATTATGATACAACATAAAATTTTGATTTTTAAGCAAAGCAACAAATTTATGTGCTGCACATTGTCGAAAACTGCTGAATAGAAAAAGCTCCCCTCCGAAGAATAACCTCAGAGGGGGATTTTTCTGCCTATTTGAGCCACATATCACTTAGTGCCCTGAACATAGCCGCTGTGGTCTTGGGACCGATGATGCCGTCCGCAGCACCGCAGTCGTAGCCGTGAGCGTTGAGAGCGGACTGGACTGCCTTGATGTCAGGTTCGGAATTTTCACCGGGGAACTTAGTCCCGCGCTGGAAGGTCTTGATGAAGTTCTCGCCGGTCGTTTCGTTGCCGAACCAATGCTTATTCGAGTAGCTTTCGGAGTCCCTGGTATCGACGTGGCAGGAGTCCGGGAGCATAAGTCCTACGCCGCCGAAGCCGATGCGCTCAGCAACCTCGGCTATGTCCTGCGCGGTATAGAAGCTGCCGTCCTGTTTCTGGACTCTGATGTCGGCAGCGATACCGAGTCTGTGCGCGTCGGTCTTATAGCCGTAGGGGTTGTTGGCGCATCGGTATCCTGAGTTGATGTAGATAGCCTTAGCCTTCATATAGCTGCGCATTTTTTCGAGCCTCTCCACAAGCAGCTTGCTCATAGGGATAGTCTTTCCGCAGCATTTGCAGGCGAATTCCGAGCTGTCGAAATGTGATGATAATTTCATTGCTTTGAACCTCCTTTATTAGCCTGAGTGCCGAAATAAAAGCCGATCACTGTCGTGTAGATCGTCACGAAGATGTCCGGCTCAACATCGCCGTTGACAGACAAATAACCGAAAACTCCGGTCAGCGTGAATGTCACCAGAGTTTTCACGTCAATTAATTTAGCTATGCGCTCTTTGATTTTCACGTTCCAAGTCCTCCAATCTATGGTTGATGACTTTGATTTGTTCTTCGACTACTGGCATACGTTCAGCGAAATGATTGTGCTTGTTTACTGCCGCCGTCAGGTTGTCTATCTTGGTATCAATTACGGCTTGGTGCGTTTCAAGTTTGTGCTGTATCTCCTTATTGCTTGCTTTGGTGCTGAGAACAACACCGGATATAGTTGCTATTGCCGAGATAATTGATACTACTATGCTGCTTTCCATTGCTTTGACCTCCCTGTAAACGTTTGAAATTACCTTTTTATTGATTTATGTCTGCGATAAAATCCACGCTGTTATTTCGGCGTTTGACATAGCGTATAGCTGATATTCGCCGCTCACTGCGTCATATGCCGCTTTTTTACATATCATTATATTAGCAATCGTACCACCGCCGTTAAAATATGCCCTAAAACGTGTTACGCCTGTTGTTGCAGTAAAGGTATGTGATATTTTTGTATTGCTGTATGGTGGATTGCTGTCACCCAGCACTCTTTCTGCACCGTTAATTGTTATTCCGACTGCAAAATTACCTGTTGTTGTTAGCTCATACGATACAACATACTCTCCCGCGGGAAGATTTAATGCAGTATCTGCTTGATAACCTGTATTTGGTGTTGTCGCGTCGGCAATGTTTACTAAATTTACAACGTTTGTTTTATAAAGCGTTGAAATATTGTTTTTATTTGTTTCGATTTGGTCGACTTTTTCGCTGTCAATGCCTGAATTTACAGCATCGAGCTGTGTTGAGCTAAGAGCGTTCTGCTTGCTTGTATCGCTCGGGTGTACGTGATCTGCTCTTGCATACTGATCGGACGTTCCTGCTGAGCCTGTGCCGTCCATTGAGGGCGTGGAGCTCGCAGGAGCCGGAGTGCCCGAGCTCATATCGTCAAGCCTTTCATCAAGGCTGTCGTACTCGCCACGGGCTTCGTAGACCTCGTCTATCACCGTGTCAAGGTCCTCGACTGTGTGACCTTCCTGCATTTTTCTTATCAAATCAGCCATTAGTTTTTTCCTCCTCGATATAAATTCTTGCGCCGTCTCCGTCAACAACTGCATAGCCGTCACCGTCCAGCAGCTGTCCCCACTGACCTCCGCCGCCGTAGTGCTCTATCTCGCAGCCCTCCGGGAAGGACGTGTCGTAGTAGGTGCAGTCGGCGGCTATTTTCACCTTTCTCAGTGCAGTTCCGGCGAAGGCAAACCGCCCGATATACTTACAGCTTCGCGGTATCTCCACATAGCTGAGATTTGCACAATTCATAAACGCCCCGGTCTTAGGCGAGACCGGCAGCCCTATCATCAGCGGTATATAGGGCATACCGCCGTTGACGTCCTCGCTTATCCTCCACATTGTGTAGGGCGAGTCGCCGACAAAAGGCTTCTGCGGTAACCCTACTGCCGCATCATTGATCAGCTCACCGTCCTGAATTATCCAAGCCATATTACCACCGCCTTACGACTGTATCGGGAATCTCTGCGCCCTGAGCCAGTCAGCGTCCTTGAGCTGGGCGGTAGTCGCCGCCGTGATACCGGAACTGATGCTTGAACACTTATCGCTGTTGGCAAGGGTATGGTTGCTGTTAGAGCCGGTGATGCTGGGGACTTCAATGTCATAGATGCTTGCTTCCTCGCCCGAGGATATGGCGATACTGCCACTATCGAGCTTGCCGGTGATGTAGTTGCCAGTACCGGTGATAAGCTGTGTAGCCGTCGTCGCGCCGATTAGCTCGAACCTGCCTATCTGTGAATAGTGAGGGTAATCCTTGGTGCACCAGTTCGCGTCATCGGATAGCTCAAGATTAAAGCCGCAGCTGACAGCACTGAGGTGTGTGCCGTTTTTCTTATGAAAATTGACGATAGTTGATTTTCCTTTCAGCCTGCCGCTGAAATGGCAGCCCCGGAGAACGTTGCCCCATATATCATATCGCAGAAGGAAAACGTCTGCATCTTCAGACAGCACGTTTATCATTGCAAGATTTGATACTGTACAGGGCTGATCGTAATAGTTTTCATAATAAAATAAGCAGTGATCGTAAGAATTCTCGCCTGTAAGATGCAAATTTTTGATCACGCCGCCACGGGCATTGATACTGACGCAGGTCAGCGATACTGGATTTGCCGAGTCATAGCCGTATGGTGCAATATCATTAAAATCAATGGTAAATGAGTTCTCATAATAGCTCGATATCTCGGACGTTTTCGGATTTGCGATAGCATCGCCATTGCTATCTACATACAGTTTGCCAGCCTGAATGGCGGTGTCCGATGTGCGGACAAGCTGCTTCGGGAATTCGACGTAAGCGCCGGACGTTCCGACGGCAGTGCAGAGGTCTGGCCAGTTCGATATGATAAACGGATCCGCCTGTGTTCCTGATCCAGTCATATTTATTTTACCTCCTTGAAAAAAGTGCTGTGAGCGAAAGCAGAGCGGCATTTCGCAGAGAGTGAGCGAGTGAAACAAGCGCCAACGTGGAAAGCAGCGGTATCGCTGGTCATAATATTTCAATCACTCCTTCCGGAATTTTTACTGTTGTAATTTCCGATCCTGTGAACGCCGTATTGCCGATGATAGTGGTCTTTGCGTCCTCGAAAATGTCCGGTATTTCGGGCGCAAGGCTCTCGCCGTGATAGCCTGTGACGGTCGCCTTGCCGGCAGAAATGGTGTAAGTGTAGTCGTCCGAAAACGTATAGTCCGCCGGGTGAGCCTTGATGTCCTGTCCCCAGACCGTCGCGGTGATGTCGGTGATCTGAGCCTTGCCGCTCGCCACGATGCGGACGGTATGCTTGCCGGCGTCCGGTGATATAGGTACATCGCAGTGTATTGACATATATTCTCCGGTTTTCAGCGTGTAGACCGGCTGATACACCTGTGCTATCTCGTCGAGCAGTACAGTCAGCTTGCCGGTGCTGTCGGCGGTCGGGAGCAGCACTATTCCGATATTCACCCAGCCCTCGATAGCCTCTTTGACCGCAAAGCCGCCGCGAGCTATGATCTCACGGCTGCCGGTGAGCTCTGGCGTGAAAGTATCGAGGAAAACATTCCGCAGAGTCATTGTCTGGGTGATCTGATTGATCTCCACGACTCCGCCGGAGCTGCTCCCGGAACTGCTGCTCGTCAAGCTGTATGAACCGTCCGAGCCGAGCGTGTTGATGTCCGGCAGACCGGCAGAGATAAGAGTCTGAGCGCCGCGGAAGCTCCACGATATACCGGTGATAAGGAAGTTCACCGGCGTTTCTCCGACAGCACCGGCTTCGAGCGCGACCATATCGCCGAGGTCAAGCGCCGGATCGCCGTAGTAATCAACCTCTCCTGCATACCACTCCAACCCCTGCAAGCCGCTGAGGATACGTTTGAGATATGCCTGATACCAGTCCTCGTAGTTTTCGCTGCTGACAGACATGAAACGGTTTGCGGCAAATGCGAGCGTAGCAACGCCTTTTGTTAGTGTTTCATCGCGGTGGACTTCCGCGCTCTGACCGTAGCGATCGGTGTACCTTATGCCGTCGATAGAAAAGGGACGCTCCGCGAGCTTGATGTTGTGGCGGCGGTCGGCGTGTATCGAGAGCACCGGAGTGCTGCCGAATTTCCGGAACTCTATCTGTCCGGAGCGGTTGATAAAGCCGAAGCCGCCGATAATCTGCGCGATCATCTGAATTTCATCCCAGTAGGTCTGAGGGTAGTAGATGCCGAAAAAGTTCTCCTGATATATGCCGGCGAGCGCCGCTAACTGCTCGGGAGTCTGCGCGAATTCAACGCCGGTGCGCTCAGTAATGATGCGCATCGAGAAGCGCAGAAAACAGCGTCCGATCGTGTCAATGTTGAAATCGCCGCGGAGACGGTTCAGCCGGTCGAGCCCGCGAATGTCCCACTTGTCAGCAGCGCCGCGCTCCGCAGAGGCTATGTCCCACACTCCGAGCGGCACCCATTCGGTCTCCTCAGAGCCGGCAACGTCAACGCCGAAATCAAGCGATAGCTCCGCGCCGGTGAACATACTTTGTGAAGCTCCCGGCAGCCGAATGGTCAGCTCCACCGAGCCGATATACAGCTGTCCGAACATAAAAGTGTCCTCGCTCTCGACGCAGCGCGTCTCGGTGTGGGGATCACCCTCGATATAAATACCGTTGGCTTCGTCCGGTATGCTGAGAGTATCGCCGGAAGCGAATGTGATAGTACCTTTGATGTGCTCTATCGCGCCGCCGTCCATTGCCGTGCGGTAGGATTGTGTTACTTCATACATATTTCACACCTCACAGCTCAATGAGCGTCACGGTAAGGCTCATTTGCGGAACGCCGTCAATAATGATATCTGTCGGCTTGCTGCGGTCTGAGGGATACATCGTCTTAGTCACATAGCTGCTATCATCGAGGAATTCGACGGAATACTGCCGAACACCGCCGGTCGGTGCAATTATCTGATCTATTTCGTGTATCTGTGCCGCCGTACCGACATATTCAAGCTCTATGCTATACACATCTCTGCGGATAAGGTGCGGTATCATCACACCGGTTTCCGCAGAGCGGCTCGTAGCATCAGAATAGAGGTCTGCTTTCGTGACGTTATAGCCGCCCTGAGTCGGCTGGAGCTTCGCAGCCATATTTGTGCCGTTGATAGTCTTGATAGGAATTAGTCTGCTCATTTACGCTCCTTTCCGGCGGTTGTTATCATCGACAGCCTTTACAGCTACACGCCCGATCTCACGACCGTCAAGCATAACGTGGACGTGTATTGTCTGCTCTTTGTTGGTGCCTGCCATAGCATTTCTGACAGCCTGCTCTATGGTAGATAGCGGAGATACGACCTCAGTCTCTCTCTTATTATCACCAAGCATAGCGAGGAACCTGCCATAGTTCGCCGGTATAACCGTACCTGTGGCAAGCTCCGGTATCTTCTTGAACTCAACATCGCCGAGATGAATTCCAAATTCTTTTCCGCCAACGCCCGGAACCCAGTCGGGTATTTCGACTTTGATTTTGTTCAAGCCGTTGATGATGAGCTGAATTCCGTCTGCAATGCCCTGCAAGAAGCTGTTTATCAGGCGAATAACGGAATTCAGCGGAACTTTCACGATAGAAACGACTAAGTTCCAGAAGTCCTCGAAGATCTTCTTTATATCACCCCAGGCTGCTTCCCAGTCACCCTTGAAGACGTCCTTGACAAAATTCAAAACATCTTTCAGTAGGGTAAACAAATTATTGAATACATCGAGTATATCGCCGATGTGCTTGACAGCGTTCTCAGCGACCGTTGAAAGCGCCTTTGAGATAGGCGGTCCAAACGTATTGACGAACCAGTTCACGACAGGTCCGATGAATTTGTTGTAAATGTCAAGCGCAAGTATACCAAGCTCTGCGGCAAAGTCGATGAAGTTATCGAGAAGAGGCTTTGCGTGGCCTTCCCATAGATTATCAAGAGCCTTGAATAGCGAGTCGAAGACCGGCGCGAATATCGTATTGAATACGTTCCGGAATACATTTCCGGTTGTCTGTATCGCTTCACGGAACTTTCCAAAGATAATAGCGCCGTACGTATCCCACTTCTCTTTGAGAATGTTCATCGTGTCCGTCCAGACCGTAGCAATGCCGTTTAAGCTGGGGACAGCTACGACTTTCCAGAGCGTGTCAAAGTTCTTTTTCTGCTCATCGAAGAGGGTTCCGAGCGTCTTTGTGACTTCTGTTGCGAACTGCGTGATAAGCGGTAAGCCGGTTGTGACAAAGTTCTTCAGTATCGGGAATACAGCGACATTCCAGATGTCCGAGAAACAGGTATTGAAGCTGTCGAATAGACCGGCGATGATATGTCCGCTTGTCTCGATGAATGTCTGCAAGAACGTTGTAAAATCGCCGTTAAGATATTCGAGCAAAGGCGGTCCGAGGGACTTGATATCGCTGAACACCTGCCCCATATTCAAGCCGAAGCGGCTGACTTGAGGACTAAGCTCGCCCCAAACTTTCTTGAAAGACGGTCCGAAGTTCTTACTGATGTACTTTTCGAGTCCCTCAAAGCCTTTCTTTGTTTCTTTCAGGAACTTTTCGAGATTCTTGCTTGTCTCTTTGGTGTTGTCCTTGATTTTGACGCTCGGTGTTATCGTACCGGCAGCAGCGTTCCCAGCTCCGGACTTCTTGTTTTTATCAGCGGTTTTCGAGGCAATGATGTTCATTTTATCAAAGCCTGCAAGGTTGCTCTTCTGCGCTTCCTCTGTCTCTTCTACCGCTTCCGTGAGGTCTTGCTGAGCTGTTACGCTCTGAGTTATGCTCTGTGTGGTATCGGCTGCGGTATCGGCTTCCTGTCCGAATACCTTTGCGAGCGTGTTAAAAGCTATCTGCGCTTTCTGAGTCAGGAAGGTCAGTGCCTCGGTAAGCTCGATCACCCAGCCTGTCACCGTTTTAAGGATAGGCTGCCCGATCACTGCAAGGAGCTGCCGCCACGACTCTTTGAGGTTGCCGATGACGTTTTCCCAGCCGTCAGCCTCACGAGCTGCCTGTCCCTCAGCACCGGAAAGAGCGTTCGCATCTTTCACCATTTGCAGGAGCGTGACTTGCTTCTGTGCTTCTGATAAGTCCTTGAAAGACTTACCATACAGCTTCATAGCAGCGGCGTTTCGCGTGTATTCCGTAGCGGATAGACCGAGCGCCGCATCGTTCGCGTAGTTGCCCTTGAGGAACGACATCAACGATGCAGAGGTATCTTCAAGGCTTCTGTCATAATATGCCGCAGAGTCCGCAGCGACCTGCAAAGCCTCCTCCATAGTGTTGAGAGCCTGCACGCTGTCCATTCCGGACGTTTTAGCGAACGCATATATCTGAGTGCCTACGCCCTGCAAGCGTGTACGCAGGATACCGCTCGCATCAGCTACACGCCCCATTGCATCAAGGGCGGCTGACTCAAAGCCCTTGAAAGTCTGAGTCAGCGCCGCATTTGATGCGTTTACAGATGCAGCAGCCTCTACGGCGGACTTGCCGAAGGACACTAACTGCTTTGTGCTGAACGCTGCAACAGCTACCTTTGCAAAGTCTTTGAGCTGTCCTTTAAGAGCATCGACCGAGTTATCAATGTTCTTTATACCCTTATCAAAGCCTTTACTATCAATTTGGGTATCAAAATTCAAGCTGCCGTCAACAGCCATAGTCCCTCACTCCTCTCCGGAGCTTCGGGTACTCTGGGTACGCTGTGAAGCTACTCGATAAATATATTCTTAGTCTTGCACCGGCGGCAGACAATGCTTATAATACCGGTGAATTTCCCGGTAAACAGCAGCCGTCCGCACCGGCGGCATACGAATTTTCTCATATTATAGTTTTTAAAAACGCCTCTGTCTCGTCAATAGCAGCCTGTTCTTCGGCTGTTACCAGCTTACAGAGATCTTTGTTTTTGCGCCAGAATTCAAGTTCTGTTTTGCTTAACTTCTTACCTTTGGCTTTTTTCTGCCGCAGGTCGATGACTGTGGAAAACAGTCCCTCGCCGATCTCGCCGAAAGCACCGAGGAACGTCCACCAATGCAGGAATGGGATGCCGCGCACATCAGGAACGCCGATAGTCTTGCTGACAGCAGGCATAATAATGCCCTCATCGTGTTCCCAGTCGAGTATCTGCACCTCTTCCGGCTTAGTCATAGATATGGTATTACCGCCGTTCATAAACCACACGGCTTTTTCGTAGGCTTCCTGAATGTAATAGTACGGCAGTTCGCCTCCATACAGCCGGGCAAGGGTAATATATACTTTCTCCTGCTCGGTCAGATTTGTGTCATTATACGCAGCAAATATCGTGAGGATATTCCGGAAGTCGGCGTTAATGGGGATAGCCTGTCCGCCGACCTCCAGCTCCTCCGGGAGTGAGCCTATCACGATAAAAGCTGTGCAAGAAGAGCCTTTTTCTGCTCTTCTGAAAGTCCGCTTACATCAGGGAGCTGCTCACCGTAAGGCTTAGCAAGTCCTGCAAGTGGCTTTACTGTCGGAGCATCAACATACTTCTTGACTTCCGGTCTGATCTCGGGAGCATTGATCTTCTGAGTCATTACCGCCGCCTTTATATCGGCTTCGAGAACCGGCAGGAAAGCATTCATAAACTCAGAAAAGAGGTAGTTTCCGCTGCTTGTGAGCGACATTACGCTCGAATTTCCAAAAACAGGAGTGCAGATGTCGCTGCCGAATGCTGTATTGAGCAGCTCACGGAATTCCTTGTCAAATGCCGACATTTCATCAAGATCAGGAGCGTTCTTATACTTCGCAAAGAGCTTTTCCATATCAGCAGATGCTTTCTTCACGCGGTCAAGCAGACCGATGTCAGCGACTCTGATCCTGATAACTCTTGACGGATCATCATTAATAGCATACTCCTTGTAGCCTTCATCGAATTTGATAGACTTCATTTGTTCTCCCTCCTGTTATGCGCTTACTGCGAATGTAGGTACTTTGCCGCTGAATGTTACAGTACCCTTCTGACGGTTTCCGGCAAATGAGATCGTGTAAGGAATTCTCACGCCGCCGGGAGCGCCGCCGTATGATGTGGGCTTAACGATTACCTCTTCAACCCACGCATCGTGTGTGCTGCCGTCTGTATCTACAAGGACTTCAAGGAGATACGTTCTGCAAGCATCACCGGTCTTACGGTTCATCATAATGTCCTTGAGGTGTGTATAGATCGCACCGTCTGTCGGGTTGGCATAGTATGTATCCACGTCAACAGACGGAGCATAGCCGTTGTCCTGAACACTGCTTTCGTCAAGTATGTTCTTGACTACTGAGGTGTCAGCGTTCATTGCGACGGACATATCCTCGACATCTTTACCGATGATATACCAATCAGCAGACGTTGCTGCTGTCGGTGTTGCCTGTGTAAAGTCAAAGTTTGTTGCAAGATAGTGCAGGAGCGCACTTCTCGGAAGTTTTCCGAGCGGATTAGGTGTATCGGGCATATCATTTTCCTCCTGTTCGTTTTCATTATTATCCCCGCCTGAGCGCAGCGGCTCAGTGGTTTCGGTCTGTTCTATGATCTCTTCATCGTTGGGCATAGACTACCTCCTTACTGTGTATTCGGCGACTATTGTCAGCTGATACTGCACACCGTCAAGCTCGTTCTCCTGCGGTATGTTGTATAGCATACCATTGGACGCTGTGAGCTTTTCGAGAGTACCAGTGCAGGTACCTGAACCGATAACGGTTTCAACCTCTGCGCCGGTCTGGTCGTGCAGCCATACACTCAGCTCTGTAAGTGCCGTGCTGTTGTTCAGCCGTTCATAGTCGTTGATGCTGCTGTACGTTGTGTAAAGCAAGAAACTGTGCTGTCGGCGCTGATTACCGAGAACGTCCTCACTGATAAGCTGGTCGCCGGTCGAGCTGAGACCGTAGCTTGTCGGCTCAGGATCGGCAAAATCAATGTGTATGGAGTTGCATACTTCGGAGATCTTCGGGAAGCTCTCGAGTATGGCTCTTACTTTTTCGATTATGTTCAATTTTTACCTCCTGCAATTGCCGCAGCCCCACGGAGTATAAACTCCTTGTGTCTTGCTTTCATAGTCTCGAACCATAGTGCGGTAGCATTTGGGTTTCCGCCGTTCCTGAAATTCCTTTTTTTCAGATTGTAATAGTTTGAACGCGCCCACGGATCTGTAAAGATGATCACACCGGGAGAGGATACACGCCCGGAGTCCCGGAGCGCTCCGGAATTCCGGAAACGTCTGAGTCCAACCGGAACATAATACAGCATAAGGCGCAGGCACTCGGAGTCAACATAGTTCTGAGCCGCCTTGAAGCGCATTCTGCGTCTGCTTATTGATGTCTTATCCCATTGCAGTCTGACGTTCATTCTATCACCTTCCTGTGATGTCTATGTCCGGCAGAAGACCGTTCATCGTATTTCTAACGCTGCTTATCACAGCTATATCCCCGGCTGCACGTCTGAGCTCAGCCATACTTTCAGATACAGCCTGCTCAGAGGAGGCGTCGAATACAACGCTGCACTCGCCGTTTACGATAATATCGCCGGGCTTTGGGATATAGCTGCCGTTGTGTGCAAAACTGTAAATTTTCACGGTAACGTCTTCGGTCGGAACTGCACCGGTCTTTGAGGTCTTTTCGCCTCTGCCGTCATAAAAAAACACGTCATCAAAGACGTGTCGAGAGTATGTATTCTTCGCATAAACTGTGCATTTTCCGGTTATCACTGCATATTCAGCACGGACATTCTGCCCCCACGCGAGAGGTATATTTGCCTCGATGCCGTTTGCAGGGAGCCCAACGGTCCGGAATATCCTTCCGAAAAATCCTATCTTCCGGTCAGTCCAGATGTGCTGGTCTCCTTTGGGAATACCGAGCGTGTAGCTCTTTCCGTCTGCGGAGGGCTCACCGATAAGCACATTATGTACCGTTTCAGATATACTGCCGTCATAAAGCAGTATGTCTGATCCTTTAATCAGCTGAGCCATAGTTATATACCTCCACAGCACCGTAGGTCTGGCGCATAAGTCCGAGGTCTTTCAGTTCGCTTTTAAGGAAATACAGTGACTGTCCGGCGTTGAAATAGGTCATTGTTGCGCTGTAACCCAGACCGGACTGTGTCAGCGCTGAGGCAGCCGGAGCATCGTTATCAATAGAATTCAACGCCCTTATCACAGCCTGAACGATGACATTCTTAACCGTAAGTCCGGTATCTTCACCGCTAACGGGGTCGGCTATCATAATGTCGATCTCTTTGCCGTATTTTCTGCCGACAGTACGCAGCTTAGCTGATGCCTGTTCAAGCAGGACTTCCGCTGCTGCTGTCTGCTGTGCCGTCAGACTTATCCCCAGCGCCGTTATGTCGCTTACGCTTGCGTAAACTGTTCCCATTGTCAGCCTCCTTCTCAGCCGGAGCATTGCCCTCAGCCTTTTCAGGCGAGGGCTTTTCGGTTCTGCTGACTATCCTGTTGTGATAGACCATACGACCACTCCTTATGCGTTATTGCAGGTCAGACCGGAGAGGTCATAGAGCTGCGTGTTGATGTAGGTGCTGCCGTCAGCGCGCTTTGTACTCTGAACTACTTTGAGCTTCTGGGTGTTCTTATCCGTGATCTTGAACACGCCGTTCTTGTCGGGATCGTCTATGAGTTCAACAAGTTCGCTGCCTGCTGAGGGTTCAAGTCCTACCATTACCGATGTGGAATCAGCGTCGATATTTGTGAACTTGACAGCAAGGAAGTTTCCTGCGCCCCAATCCTTCACGAGAGCCTTTGATGTGTCATTGTAGTATTTGAGAGTGCCTGTGATAACACCATTAGCGACGGTTACACCCGTCTGGAGGTCACTGACCTGTGTGCCGAACACATCCGTCTCACCGTCTTCGGCTGCTACGGTGAGACTTGTCAGGGGTTTGTTGCCACAACACGAGCGAATGAAGCGGCATCGAGAATTCCCCAGCCGACATAGCACTCGGATCTGAGTACGATCTCATTTGTGCGTTTGAGGTCGCCCTGACCGTCAGGATCACCGTAAGGAATGATCTCGAATGTCACGCTCTGAGCATAGCCCCACTTGAACGCATTTGCGAAGTCACCGACAATAGCTCTGTCAAGGCTGCTGCCGAAGGAGACTGTGCCGTTGATGTCGGCTGTCATACCGCCGAAGTTTCCGGGATTTGCGCCGTAGCGGAATTCAGGGTACATAGGTGCGTGAGAGTCAGCCATTTTCATAGCACCGAGAGCAGAGCCGAATGCCGGAGCCATAGCGATACCGGTTACATCTCTTTCAGCGAGCTGGATAGGTGCAACAGCGCTGTCGATGTTATCGTCAGGTGTTGAAGGATTGTAGGTGACAATGTTTGTGACAGTGCTGTCGAAGCAATTATCGCCTACGATGCTTGAAGCTACGTTAGTAGCAGGGTTTACACCGTGAAATGCAGCGATGTCGAAGCCTCTTGCGATCTTCTTTGCAAAGCCGTCATTGAATGCCTGAAGAATGGGGAGCTGCTTTTCCTCGGTCATCTTGAGGAATTCCTCGGTAACTCTGTGCTGATAAACGAACTTGATAGGCTTGATAGTAACAGAGCCTGTCGAAGAATCACCGGCAGGCTTCTGAGCGCCCTCGCCAACGATAGCAGCCTCGCCGTCCATAGAGAATGTCATTACGTCGATGCCTGCAAAGGGCATAGGATCACCGCCGCAGAGCTTTGCAAGCGTGGATTTGCCCTTGACCTTATTGAAAAGGTCTTTTACAAGCTCAGGCTTGAAAAGGGTTCCGGTAGTAGTTTTGTTTCCCATAGTATTATTCCTCCTCAGTTGTTATTGATCTCACGCAGCATTTCGAGCGCTGCGGAGTTCTTGGAATCTGTGAATGCTCCTTCTCCGGAGTATCTGGGTGTGGGCTGATGCTTGGGCGCTGTGAAATACTTTGCAAAGGTATCAGCGTCCTTGTTGATCTCATCCTCGGTCTCGCCGGAGAGCTTTTCAGCAAGCTCGAAGGGAATGCCCTTTTCGTTTGCTGCCTTCATCTTCATAGCGGAGAGCTTATAGGACTTGTTCTCAGTGCTGAGAGCATCGACCGCAGCCCTGCTGTCGTCACGCTCCTGAGCGAGTGCAGCAGCAGCTTCAGGTGAGAGCCAGCCCTCATACTTCTTGACAGTCTCTGCAACAGCTGCTTCAACTGCGTTCTTTACAGCTGCATCAAACTCAGCCTGAGTGGTGATAGGTTTGAATTCTGTTCCCATTGATTTTTCCTCCTTTTCGGGAATATATTTCTTTGTAACTCCGGCATTTATCTGTGCCGGAACAGCAACAAAGCTCCATTCATAGACATCTGTGATGTCGTCAAGGATAACGTGGCAGCCGTCCTGTCCCTTGTGATGTTCACACTGTGTAATACGTCTGTCACAACCGCATACTGAGCATATTCTCTTATTTGCAGAGCAGCTTACGCTGACTTCCTTTTTGATACCAGCGTCTATCTCAGTGATGAGATCCTTATTATTGTCGGTACGGACTATGTAAGCCAAACCTTTGAGCCATTTATAGACACGCCCGTCCTTTGTGAGCTTGCTCGGCTCGATGACTACCTCAGCGTCGAACACACGGGCAGTCTGGTTGCCGGTGCGAGGATCGTGGTCGAATATGCCGGTCTTTCCGACAAACAGCTTGCTCATAGAGAGCAGTGCTTCGTCAGAAAAACGTTCCTGATCCCTGTCAATATCATTGTCGCAGAGGTGGACCGGAAAAGCATAGACCTCATTTTCGGCAAACGGTCTGCGAGTGAAGCGGTTTATCTTTTCAAGCATTGAATTATCCATATTTCCTCCTTAGTAGCAGATATGCTGCTTTTTTACTTCCTTTGAAGTCGAACATATCCAGTGTGCCAGTGACGTCGATTCGAGCAGCGTTATGTCAATACCCTCCATAAGTGACGCATAGCCATAGCCGCCGGAGCTGCCTATCGCTCTGTGTTCCGAATTGGACACTGCCTGTGTAAGAGAGGGTTGTCCTGAGTGGCAGATACTGCCCTCAAACAGCTTCTTCTCAAACAGTGCATTAGCCTCGATGACCTCAGACAACTTAGGAAGCAGCGCTTTGCACTTAACGCCTGCGTTTTTCATATCGCTGACAAGAATGTCCTGATTACCGGCGCCGTCTATGACCACCTTTGCGGCGCGGGAACTGCGCAGATAGTCGATTATCCACGCATTGCCGTCCCGGACAGGTCGGCAGTCGATAGCCTCAATGAAAATTTTACCGTCAGGCAGCTTGACTGCCACAGACAGAGACACATTCGATGTGACCTTTGCGTACTTGACGCCGAAGAAAAGTCTGACCGGAGTTTTCAGCTCCGGCTTATCTATCTTGTATTCGTCCCATTCCCTGCGGCTGATAGCCGACTTCTGGCTGTAAGTGAGCCACAGTCCGAGACGCTGGATATTGTCATCGACCTTGTCGTTTTCATCGCCCAGCTCATCCTTGATAGTACGTTCGCTGAGAATATATCCCAGTGAAGGATTTGTCTCATACCAAAGCTCAGGATCGTGGGCGTCAGTGAGTGTCGGGACGGACCATTCAGCCCAGCCGGCATCTTCGTTCTTGCCGTTCAAGGTGTTCTTGCGGTAGTTCAGGAATACTGTACCGGAAGATACAGCAGTCGGTGGAGTGCCGCACATAAGCGTCTGAGGGTTCTGACTGTCAGTGACAACGTATTTGAGAGCACTCTCCTGATCTGTGGTATACTCCTGAGCCTCATCGAGGATAAGATCATCATAGCCCTCACCGAGACCGCCTTTGCTTGACCTTGTGCGGAAATTTATGACCGCTGTACTGCCGTCTTTGAGCCATTCGATAGTTTCAAGACCGTATTTCTTGGTAGTCTTGTAGTCAACGCCCTCTTTGTAGCCTGCCTCAGACAGTCGGTCACAGCATTTGCTCCACGCATTGCTTGATGTAGTGGTTCTGTGAGCTGTATAGAGAACACGTCTGTTGTGGGTAACACCCCAGACAGCGCGCATAATCAGTATCTCGGACTTGCCGTTACGTCTTGGAACAGACCAGCCGAACTTCATATGTCGAAAGGTTCCGTCCTCGTTCACAGCCATAATATCTTCGAGCATAAGCTCCTGCCACGGCTGCGCTTTCCGCTTGGATCTGTTGTAGATCTCGACTGCCTCATCACCGAGGGACTGAATATAAGGGCAGACCACAGATATTGTCGGAGTCTGTCTGCCTGTTCTTTTTTCGCTCATATCGCTACATATTCTTCCAGTCAAATGTCAGCGGCAGCACTCTGTTCGAGATCACCTCATTCCCGGTCGAGAAATCCTGACCGGGTTTTATCTTGTCGGACTTCTGCCGGTTGCAGGTGAAGTGTGCGAGCTGAAGATTACTCATATCAGAGGGATGACCGCCCTTTGCTACCGGAATGATGTGATCTATGGTCGGGCTCAGAGGGTGAGGAAACTTGAAGCCGAAATCAACCGGCTTGCCGCAGATGCCGCACACGCGCTGCGTTGCATAGATCTTCTTTTTGTTGCTCTCGAACTGCGCTCGCTGGGTGCCGTTGTGATCCGGTCTCAGGTTAGTCTTTGCCATAAACCACCTCCGTGAGGGTATAAAAATAGCACTTGCAACTTAGTTTCAAACTGGTTGCAAATGCTTGTAAGGGTATAAAGAAAACCGCCTAATTACTTAGACGGTTTGGTTTTAATACCACATTATTAATTTTTCCGTTGCAGATATATTTTTACCTATCAGAGATTTAAGATATTTTTTTGCGTGGTTGATATGAGAAATGCACCACTCATACCCCTGTGGTAAAACGCAATCCTCAAAGTCTGAAGTTTTTTCATTAAAAGATAGGCTCATTCCTTGTTCGCTATCTTCCAAATACGCTGTGCAAGTAATATGATTATTATTCCTTGCTATTCCTGTTAATTTTATCATAGTATTCACGAGCCTCCTTTTCGTAATTATACTTTTTTGTGGTTATTAAATGTGCTTCTGCCTGTGAATATCCACGGCTCATTAGTTCTTTTTCCATTTCTTCGTGCTTTATCAAAGTAAGATCGTGGGGGAGAATATTTTTGCCGTCAATCAGTCTTTGCCACGATTGAGCCATTTTGTAATCAGGGTCGAAGTAATCATATCTATCGCCTAAATCGTGTTTTTCATTGAAGATAAAGTCCTTTATTGACTGGATAGTATCTTCTGAATAACCAGTATTCTCAGCAATATGCTTAACATCAGTCTGCATTTTTCTGACAGATTCGTAATATTGCTCAGCGTGCTTATTTGCACGATCACTGTCAGGGTTTAACGCACCGCTTGTTGCTCCGCTTACTCTTAGTTTACCACCATTCACGCTATTTGTCAAGATTTTCGGCTGATTTTTAGCCTGCAATCTTTCGGCTTCCTCCGGCGAGAGGACGGTCGGGTTGTAGCTGCTGGCAGCGTCCGGGACTTCCTCCCACGTCTTTGAGCGTGAACCGTCCGCATTCCTCTTGCCCCGGAGCACTTGCCCGTCATAAATGATCGTGCAGTCGCAGTTATCGTGGCGACGGAAGATGCCGTCCGGCTGAGTGCCGAAGCTGTACTTACCGGCAACGCTGCTGCACCACTCGCAGCAGTTCGTGCCCTCACGGATGATGTAACAGGTCAGCCCTGCATCGTTCCGGAACGTGGCGTTTTTCCTGATGAAGTCGTCGTGTGCGGACTTGACTATCGTATCACTTCCGGCTCTTGCACGGCGCTTGATAACGCTGTCCTCAACGGTCGGATCAACGAGGGAGTGAGTGAACTGCTGCACACGCTCCGCTGGAAAATTCTCCTGCTGAGGACGGATATGGATACCGGCTTTTTCGTCCATAGCTCTCTGGACACGGGCGCAGGTAGCATTGATGTCCTCGTAGCTGTCACGGAGTATCTGGGTGGTGATGCCCTCACGGTCGCTCAGATCGAGGACTTCCGCCGAAAGCTCCCTGCTGACAGCATGGGCGGTTATCTGGGCATAGCGCTCAGTGTCGATGAACGTTGCTCTGCCGCCGTTTATGTGCTTCACGATCGTGCGGAACTCCGGGTCGGTGCTGAGCTTTTTGTCGATAGCCTCCCGGAGCTGCTTATAGTCCGTCATTGTCGCTCTCCAATCCTGTCAGACGGCGGATATTGCCGTTGCCGATGAAGCCGGGTACAGCCTGATTGACCTTGAGGATAGCGTCACCGGCAGCACCAAGAGCGGCAGCATCAGGCTCAAATATCGGCAGCCACTCAGGGACGGTATTTGCAAACGCTCTGCGGTCATACTCGAAATTGTCACGGACACAGGCGGCAAGGTAACCGGCGTTGAGATACCCCACACCGATAGTCCTCTGTGCCTTGCGTGAAGTAAGTCTGAGCGATTCGTGCGATGCCCTGATAGCATCATAGCTTGCAGGGTTGTCAGTAGTGAAGCCGAGATCGTCAAGTGTCAGACCAGTCTCACCGGCGAACACAGAAGCGTAGGATTTGAGCTGCTCCGCATAGGGTGCCATACTTTGCTGCTGAAACTGTCCTACTGTGGGCTTATCTCCCTCCTCGTCCTTGCCGATGTTGAGGAATGACGACATCGTTGCAGCACGGTTGTTGAACTCAGCATCGTCCGACAGTCCGAGGATATACTTCTGAGGGAAGCTGTAAAACTCTGCGGATACGTCCATACGCCTGAATGTCCTGAGAACAGCCTGAGTGATGTGCATACAGGTGCGGCTGATACGACTGTGACCGAATGGGCGTTTTGCATCTGGTCTGTTGATGATCGGGGCGAGCAGAGCGTAGGGAGCCTCGTGAACAAACGTCATACTCTCGTCAAGCCTGCCCTTAACGTAGTAGTCAGTCTGATACGGACGGAAGTAGGCTTCCAGAATAGGAGCTTGGCTGTACTCATCACGTTCAAGAACGGCATAGCCCTCCGTGAGCATCTTCGTAACCGGATCAATCGTGCCGGTAGCGTTGCTGCCGTCAATGACCTGCATTGTAGGATAACCGGTCTCGTCCTGTCCGATGTATATGAAACTGCAAGCCGAGATCAGTGCCGACAGCACAGAGTCGTCCAGAAGAACATCAGAGTTGTTCAGCTTGTAGATCTCGTTCAGCCCGAAGTCATCATTGCTGAACTTGTCGAATACGATACGGTCTGCAACGCTGTCAACAGCCTTCGCACACCAGCCGAGCGAATAAGCGAGCCAGCCGAACTCCTTCGGAAGTATGCTGCTCAGCTCGCTGACTGAGACTTTCATATCGTAGTAAGCGTAGCGGGTGAGAACCCTCAGCCGCTTTGCATCCAGTTTTCTTTTAAGATACGGCAGCCCGTATTCCATAAAATTCACCTCTTGTCAGTAAGTTACAGTTATAAATATAGCGCCGTGAACGATAGCAGACTATGGATTATGCTGAAGAGAGTGCGCAAGCACGGGAGCGTATAAGGATCCAGCGTCACGCTGGGCGCAGATTTATGAGCA
>Ga0247608_10001265_pt1 | contig 35772 bp, 52 predicted proteins | sample 176DNAGHGlowgp2_FD_193490 | JGI IMG/M metagenome (GOLD analysis project Ga0247608, IMG submission 193490) | Sheep rumen microbial communities from Palmerston North, Manawatu-Wanganui, New Zealand - 1766 DNA GHGlow gp2 | ecosystem: Host-associated > Mammals > Digestive system > Stomach > Rumen ...
ATCGGTAATCCCATATTGCACCTCACTTGATAATCAGCGATTCCGTGCGGCCGAGCGCTGCGCCGTTGATCGTTTCGCCGGATTGCAGCGCCTTTTTGATCGCGGTCTTGTCGAGCTCCGGCGGCTTCACGCGGATCAGGTCGGAGCGTCCGAGTGCCGCGAGCTGACGCGCAAGCCCGTCCTCATCGGCGACCTGCACGCTCTCGGCGTTCTTGCGAATAGACAGCTTGCATTTTGCCGTCTCGATCTTCTCCCGGTGAATGCGCTTCATGCACATCATGAGATAGTCGGTCAGGCTCCTGACGCGCTTTTCCTTTGCCTTCCGGCGGGCGGAGAGCGCCTGTTCCTCCGCTTTGATGTCCTCCGCCTCGGCTTTCAGCGACTTGATGTACTGCGCGACATTCTCCGCTTTCAGCTCGAATTCGCCCTCGACGCCTTCCAGCGTATCGAACCACGCCTGCTGCGCGATCTCGCGCATATCGGCTTCCTCGATCTCATCAAACGATTCAAGCTGATCGAACAGCAGCGCGAAGTCGTTTGCAATCTCAAACAGTCTGCTCATGTGGATACCTCCCCGATCATTGTCTGAAAGAATTTTTCCGCCTGTCTGCGGCACGCCTCATTCGGATGCGCTGCGAGGAATGCGGTCATGCGCTTTGCCGCGTCAATCGCATTTGCAAGGTACGCTTTGAAGATCTCCTTCTCGTCCGGTGCGGGCGATTCAGCGCTCTGCGCCGCTGCGAGCTTTTCCTCATACTCCGCACGCAGGGCATCCGTCTCGGCGCGGTGCTTCCGGTTGATCTCCTGAACCTGCTTGATGTGGTCATCCTGAATCTTCGCTGACCATTGCTCATGCTCCAGATTGATCCGGCGCATCGCGTCCTGCATATTCTGCACCTCGCGGGACGGCTCCGGCACGGCAACCTCGACCGGGCGGGATTCCAGTTCCTTAATCTGGTCAGCCTGTTCACCGACCTGTGCTTCAAGCTGTTCGATCTTCTGGCGCTGGAACCCTGCATCCGTTTCAAGAACGCTGACTCGCCCAAGCGCTTTCATTTCGCTCTTTTTGGCATCTGCTGCTTTTTGCTCTGCTTCACTGACCTGCTCGGTCAGCAGCTCATTGCTCTTTTCTGCCTGCGCGAGTTTCATTTTCAGCTCGCGGACGGTCGTCTCGTTGAGGTCTGTGGTCTCCACAATCTCCTTGCGGGTTTCCTCCGATGCCATTGCGAGCAAATAGAGCTTTTGAATCCCAATTTGTCCAGTTGACTGGACGAAATCATCTGAAAGCCTGTCCGCGATTGCGATGTAGGTATATGCTTGCGCTCGCTTCATACCGAGCTTTTCTTCGGTGTACGCCTCAAAGGTATCGTATCCCAGCGCCTTGTAGAGCTTGCTGTCGCGCATCTGCTTGATCGCGGTACACATCCCGTACAGCGACTGATAGATCACTTCACCGTAACCGGTGATCTGCTTATGCAGGGCTTCCGCCTGCTGCTTTTCGGTCAACATGATTTCCTCGCTCATGCTGTTTCCCTCCGTTTCTCCCTGCCGATCACAGCGGCAAGGTGCTTTTCGTATTCTTCAGTAAACGCCTGTACTTCCGGCGTTGTCTCGCAATTTCGCAGACCTCTGACCTGCACAATCTCACCGAACAGGTCAACCTCGACCGTGTAGAACGGAACATCCGGCTTTTCCGCCCTGCGGATGAACATGATGTGCAGTTTACCGTATGCGTGCCGCTGCGCGTATCCGCCGACGCAGTGATGCAACCGTTTGCCTTCGTTCACAATCTCGGTCATATTCTTCGGCTGACGGATGAACAAACCTCCGAGCGCAAATTCGAGCTTCTTGCGGTATTCCATGTTCGCTTTGAATTTTCTCCGGGTTTCCTGTGATTCATTGTACTTGATCATTTCCGAAAGCCGTGTGTGCATCGCCATGAAGTCATGCGGCATCGAGATCGCGGTGTCATGCAGGTCATACCGAAGCTGTGCGCATTGCCGGAGATAGTCGTCATAATCATGCGGTTCTGCATCATGCTCATTGAGATATCGTGCAATGCGCTGCGGCTTCAGACCGGTTGCATGAATGAACCGCTCCATTGTTCCGTATTCATGCCCGAACACGCTGCCGATCAGCAGCAAGTCCTCCGGCTTTGTTCTCGGATAATGCTCCCGCCACATGACATATTCATCATACAGTTCCTCATGCCCTGCGAGCAGCTTGAATTCGTCACGGTTCAGGCCGAGCATTTTCAGCAGATTGTTCGACTTCCAGTTGATGTGCCGGTTTGCTTCGATATGCTGAATGCCGCCCCAGTAGCCCGTGTAATATTCGCCGATCAGATCGCTGTACCCGGCTTTCATCAGGTATTCCACATTCGGGTGACGGCAGTACAGATGCAGATATTCGATCAGAAGATTACCTTTGTAGAGCTCATGGCAGCAGTATTTCATGCAGGACTGCCCGATCGCTTCCATGTTCAGCCCCTTGTAAGTGTTGTTGAAGTTGTATCCGTAGCAGCTCTGGCAGAATACCGGCTCGCGGAATTCCTTGCGGACCGTCCACGGTGCTCCGTCATCCTTGCCCCAGCGCACCGAGCCGTCCTTTGCGAATACATAGCGCTGCCGCTCGATCAGCTTGCAGTCTGAATAGCGATGATAGCAGCGCACAAACAGCTCATTCCCGTTCGTCAGGAACACCGCGAAATTGTCTGCAAGTCTGCCTTTCATCTTTTCCATGATGATCGGCGGCACAGCCGGAAAGCGCCGCAGCAGTTCCTCTTTTCGTGCCTGTCTCATGGTATCACCTCAGAAGTCCAGCAGCGAATCAAGCGAAAGCTGCATCAGCTCGCTCTTATGCTGCGTGATCGGCGGATCGACCGCTCCGTTATCGCCGCAGAGGTCGATTGTCATGTGAAATCTGACCGCCGCGACCGGAAAGTAAAACTTGACTGCGCGGGTGTAGATCTCCAGATCGCTGATCGACTGACCGATGCCCTTGCAGATACTGTGGAGACAGTCCGCAAAGGTCTTGCCGGACTGCATGATTGCCTGTTCAAACTCCGGCTCCTGATTGCAGAATTCCTGCAAGGCAGACGCAACATGAACGGCAACAGCCGTTTCGTGCTTCCCGCTGCCATTGAATGCAAAATACTTCTTATCCATTGACATTTTCCTCCGAATATGCTACAATGAGCATACAGACATTTTGTTTGTGGCCGTGTCCGATGTGCCAGATCGGATGCGGCTTTTCCTTTTACTCGGCGCTTTCATGCAAGACCTCTTTTCTGCGCCTGTCCATTGCTTGCTTCATACCGGCACAAAACGCGCCGGACATCATTTCAGCGATGCGCTTGTATTCACTGTCTGTGTTGCAAGGTTTCAGAAAGTTGTGCATCAATGAGGCGGTCATGCTGGCATATTCATTGAGAAGGCCATACATTGTCCCTTTCGCCTCAATTTCGACAACTGTCCCGTCGGCTTTCATTTCGAGCATACCTGATCTCCTTTCGTTTCATCGACCACGCGCAGACCGAACCGCACACGGTACTGCGTTGCTGCAACCATCTCCTGATACTTCTGCTCCGCGAGGATTTCCGCCTGATACTCTGCCTCTTCCTTTGCTTCCTCCTCTGCGTCATGGATCACGGTCATGCAGCTGCTATAAATCATCAGCACGATCGCGCTCATGCCAGCGAGCATGACGATGAATCCGCAGACATATTGCCAGCCGGGCATGATACCACTCCTTTCTGTTCTCTCAATTCCTCAGCGCGGCGGTCGATCTCGGCACGCAGCTCCGGCGATGCATTCAGGTAGAAACGCTGAATGATGTCAGCGATCGTCCGCGCCTTGACTGCACCGAGCGCGCCGGGCTGCTCGATGACGGTGACGGTCAATTCGTTCATGGCTGCCTCCTTTTAGCTGTAGTAGGCTTGCAACTCGCCGTTGACGATCTCCCACTGATTGCCGCAGACCTGAAAGCGGATGTAATTCCAGTCGGTCGATGCCCAGACAGGCAGACGGCTGTATGATCCGCTGACACGGCACTTGCCGTACTTGTTTTTGTCGAAGGTCTCAACAGTCTGAACGAGATGAATGCAGGCCATATCGAATCCGCACTCCTTTGCAATGCGGCGGATCGCATCAAGCTCCGACATCGGTGCGGTATCATCCGCGAGAAGCTGATACTCGCGCTCGCTCATGTTCGTGCCGAGATTCTTTGCAGGCTGCCAGTCCAGCTCGCGATCGAGCTGCGCTTTGGCTTCTGCTAAACGATCGTGGAGCAGCTTGATTTCCGTAAAACTGGCTTTCAGTTCATCGGCGTGTTTATTATCCCGCTCCCAAGCACATTTGTCGGCAAGGCGTGCAAGGCGTTCCGCGATGCCGCCCTTATCGGCTTTGTACGCCTCGCAATACTCGTACTTGTCGAGCTGGCTGCTATTGTAATCCTGCTCGATCACTTCATAGTGAGCAGTAGACGGGTGAAATCCCGTCAGGACTTCAAATTCACGGATTGTCATTGTGGTTTTCCTCCTTCATCGGTTCGGGTGTCGGCTCCGGATACTGCACCCGGCAGTATACTGCTGCGAGCATTTGCAGCAGTCCGGAGAGAAATGCGGTGTCCGGCGGCGGAAGTTCTCTGCGTTCCTGCCGGAATTCGGTTCTGCTTTCGGCTGCGGTCATGTGTTTCACTCCTTTCTTGACATTCACGCCGCCTCTCTGCTATAATTGGAGCAGGAAGGGGGTGAAAACATGGAATACAATCTTACAAAGGAAGCAGATGCGTTGCTGTGTTTGCTGTACGGCAAATATCGGATGAAGCTGAAAGATGATGCAGACGACAGCGTTCCGACTGATCTTGGAAGCATTGACAACATCCATGAGATCATGTCAGGAAAGCTTAGCCGAAAAGAAACCGTTGCGTATGTCAATGAGCTTGTAAGTAAAGGTCTCATTCACAGCATCTCAGTTGACGGCGAGATCATTTTTGCAGAGTTGACGCCAAGTGCTATCGAATATGCCGAATCAAAAGGTAAAGGTAAGCTGATCAGTTCGATCAAGACATTTGTCGAATTAACCGCAGCAGCAGTGCAGATTCTTTCGTTTATTCAAATGAATCTGTAACATCTGTGCTTCTTGCAAGTTCCCGTTCGCGTGATTCTTTGGCGAGCATAGCGGCGTGTTCGTCAAGGAATTGCGCGATTGGACTATCAGGGGAGATGATAGTGACTGGATGTGGCTGCCTCTGTTCATATCCTTTAGGAACTCTGCAGAAGCAAATCAGATTGGTGCCATGCAGCGACTTGCTTCTGTCAGTTGTGAATCCGTCAAGGGATGTATACATAACCGCCCATCGTGTTCCCTTATCTTCCATCGTTATCACCTCGCTTTCGTTTTCTCCCTAGGCGAGAGACGGGATGTTATCGGAAATTATCCTTATCGGATAACCGATAGTCTGATTATACTCTGTTTCAGATAATTTGTCAAGCGATTTCCTGATAAAAATATGCACGAAATAGATAATCTTGATTTGTGCAATGTGCTGAAACGGATTATTTTCTACTTTTGCAACGATTCTCTATTGACTTTTTTATCCGTTTCGGATATAATGAAATAATGAAAGGAGGTGCTACTATGGGAGGTACTATTGGAACCACTCTGAAAAAGCTCCGCACTGAAAAGCAATGGACTATGATGCAAGTTGCTCAAATGCTAGGCGTAAGTCTTGGAGCCTATCAAAAATATGAAAATAATACCCATGATGTAGGCACTGAAACGTTGTGTAAACTTGCTGATCTTTATAATGTCACCACTGACTACCTACTCGGACGCGCTCCGCAAACTGACCCGATGAAGTTGCTGGTCTCGCAGAGCGATCTCAGCCCGGAAGCACAGGAAGAAATCTATATGTCTCTGCCGCCGGAGGCACAGGCAATCGTGCTGCAAGTCATGCGCATGATGCGAGAGAACCGCAGGCTCCGCCGGGCAGCAAAAAAGCCGCAGACCGTCTGGATCAAGCAACACCAGAACAAGGCAGCGGCAGGATTCGGCTATGATTTGTCCGACAAGGACGAATGGTATGATGTGGAAGTCGCAGAAACTCCGCAGACAATCGAAGCGGATTTTGCGGTCGAGATCGAGGGCGACAGCATGGAGCCGGACTTCCACAGCGGCGATCTCGCTCTGATCAAGCTTGACCCGGATGTGCCGGTCGGTGAAGTCGGTCTTTTTGTACTTGACGGCATGGGGTATATCAAGGAGCGCGGCAAAAAGAAGCTGATCTCCCGCAATCCGGAATACCCGGACATCGAGGGCGAGGCGCGGTGCATCGGTCTTGTGATCGGTGTCGCTGAGAGGGTGTCGTAAAGCTATGCGGAAGCGTTTGTATCAGCTTATCAGCGGGACAAGCTACGGATTATTCATGATACTGTGTATCATAATCAGTATTGTCCCGCTTGCGTTCAAATCAAGTTTGCCCGTATTCACTGCAATCGACATCTGTACCACTGCCGTATTCATTTTTGATTATATTGTACGCTGGCTGACTGCCGATCTGGATGCTCCGAATCGGAAATACCCGTTCGCATTCTATCCCTTGCAGCCAATGGCTGTGATAGATCTCGTGTCCATCCTTCCTACAATCACACTGCTGAATAATGGGTTTCGGTTGTTGAAGCTGCTCCGTTTAATGCGAACACTGAAAGTATTTCGTGCTTTTAAGCTGGCAAGATATTCACGAAACATCCGTATTATTTCAAATGTTTTCAAGGCGCAAAAAGAACCGCTGCTTGCCGTTCTTGGTCTTGCACTGGCATATATTTTTGTTTCTGCACTTGTTGTTTTCAATGTTGAGCCTGATACTTTCAGCAGCTTCTTTGAAGCGATCTATTGGGCGACAGTTTCATTGACCACAATGGGATATGGTGACATATATCCGGTCACAGCGACGGGGCGTATGGTCACAATGATTTCTTCTATATTCGGAATTGCGATTGTCGCACTTCCTGCCGGCATAGTGACTGCCGGCTACATGGAAGAAATCACCAAAGAAAAAGATGAGAAATAAAAAATCCGCCCGGCGTTCGCAGCACCGGACGGATTGAATAGAGGAATGTGGTATACACTCACTCTCTCCAATTCAAGTATATCACATTCCTCCCAAAAAATCAAGGAGGAATTTTTATTATGAAGAAAGTCGCGTTCTATGGTCGGTACAGCACAACACTGCAAACTGAGCAGAGCATTGAAGGACAGCTTCATGTGTGCCAGAAATACGCAGAGCAGAATGATTTGCAGATCATTGCCGAGTATATAGACAGAGCGATTTCCGGCACATCGGACAAGCGTCCGCAGTTCCAGCAGATGATTGCAGATGCCGCGAACGGGAAGTTTGAGCACATCCTTGTCTACAAGCTCGACCGTTTCGCACGCAATCGCTATGACAGCGCGCTCTACAAGAAGAAGCTGCGCGATCACGGTGTAACGGTTCTGTCCGCGACCGAGGCGATCAGCAACACGCCGGAGGGCATCATCATGGAGGGATTGCTTGAAGCAATGGACGAATACTACAGCGCTGAGCTTGCACGCAAGTCACGCAGAGGCCGTGAGGAGAGTTTCCGCAAAGGACGCTTCCTTTCAACACATATTCCGTTCGGCTATAAGAATGTCGATCATCATCTTGTCATTGATGACACAACCGCGCCGATTGCGAAAAAGATTTTCGAGCGATATGCGGCTGGTGATCGACTGAAAGATATTGAAATCTGGCTGAACGGTCTCGGTGTGAGAAACGCAGCCGGAAACGAATGGGATGCCTGCTCACTCTCTCGGCTGCTACATCGCACATACTACTACGGCGAGTACAAGTGGGGAGACTTTGAGGGAACAGCAGAATGCCCGGCAATCCTCTCACGCGATCTATGGGACAAGGTGCAGGACAGGCTTGCAGAGTCTTCAAAGCGCCGCAGAGAGAACCGAACAAGCTATGATTATATTCTGACCGGGAAGCTCTACTGTTCCGCTCACAATCGGATGATGTCCGGCATCTCATCACATAACAGCAGGTATCATCGGTATCGCTGCCTTGACTGTCACCATGTTTATCCGGCAGAAGAATTGCAGGATCGTGTTTTGAATGCCTTGCAGGAGTATCTCAATTCAGACAAGCTCGATCAGATCGCACAGGCAGCATTCGATGCTTATATGCAGGAAGTCGGCACGGATGAACGACCTGCAATGGAAGCCGAGCTGAAGAATGTGGAGAAGCAGCTCCAGAATGCCGTCAGCGCTGTTCTGAACGGCTTTGCAAGCGATGCCCTGAAAGATACCATGCAAGAACTGGAAGCCCGCAAACAGCAGCTGCGTGAGCGCATAGATGATTTGCAGACACCCGCACCGAAGTTCACGGTTGAGCAGTTCCGCGTGATCCTCGAAAGAGTTGCATCCGGTTCTCCGCGTGAGCTGCTTGACACATTCGTGAACCGTATCATCAAGAAAGATGATATGCTGATTATCTGCATTAATTTGACCGATGAATCCAATACGCCGCCGCTGGAACAGATTATGTGTAGTGTTGCAGATGTATGCATAACCGCAACCTTACACACAATCACATCTGTATCCGGCTGGCTGCTGATCGCAGCATAAGTGAAAGTGTAACAAAATATACTTTGTAACGAAACAGGACGCAGTTTTCACGCTGCGTTCTGTGTTCTTATATCGCGGTATACCTCCTCCGCCAATCGGTACACATTCGCCGAATTTTGTCGAATCTGCGCGATTTTTTCCGAATCCCGAAGGGGATTGCCGAACTCTGTCGAAGGGACAAAAATAATTTGCAAAGAAATATTGACAAGCGACTGACACCGTGCTAAGATATAAAAAACAGTACGGAGGGAGCAGTAAAAATGGCCGGAATTATCGTTGAGGATGAGCACACATTCATGACGAAATTTATTACGGAGATGCTCAGGAGAGAAGGCTATCAGGTACGCACAGTTGAACATGTGACAGCTGACCTTGCTGCTGAAAAGCCCGATCTGATTATTATGTATCTGCGCGGGGAGGTGATCCCCGGCATCAGGCAGCTTGCGATTATGCGCCGCTCAAATTCTTTTATCGAGGCGCTTTTCCGCCGCGCCGGTGTTTGCTGTATTCAGGACTATCAGGTTGTCGAGATTGTCGATATTGTGCGCGATTTTCTTCACATACCGAAATAACCCGCCCGCTGTCATTTCCGCAGGCGGGTTTTGTATTATCAGAAAACAGTTATTGTTACAGCAGGGCTGCTCTGGTTTTTGCACCGCAGACGCCGTCAACATCGAGCCCCTGCTCGAACTGGAACGCCAGAATTGCGCCGAGCGTAATGCGCCCGAAGCTGCCGTCAATCTCAGAACTGCGCAGATAACCGCGCTCAGCAAGGCGCTCCTGCATCCATTTGACGCCGCTGCCCTTGTCACCCTTGCGGATCGGCGCAGCCGGCACGCCCGGCGGCAGGATGAAGCCGATGAACTGATAGGAGTCCTTCTGGCCCCAGTTGCCGTCATTCAGGCGCGTTTTTGTCCAGAATTCCTGCTTTGCATTCCAGCCGGATTCTGATGTCACAATGCTGCCGGTCGGATTGACGATCTCGACAACGGCAACGTGCCCCGCTCCGTCTGAAGCATTGCCGACCTCGCCCTTCGCCCAAACCGCGATCGCCCCCGGCACCGGCGACTGACTGACGGTCAGACCGGCGGCTTTTGCGGCTGCGGCAAAATCCTCCGCATTCGTCGATTTCAGCCAGATGCCCCAGATCTCGGCGAACCGTCCCAGTGCGTAAAACACGCAGTTTGCGAACCGCAGCGGGCTTCCCTTCGGGCGGGGAATGCCGGGATTCAATCCGCCTTCGCCGATGGCAATGTAGAACCGGTTGTCCTTCTCCGGCATGGTGATTCTCGGTACAAAGCTCATTTCTTTTCCTCCTTGTCATTGAATTCTCTCAGTTTTTTCGTGATTTTCCGCACCCATGATGCGTCAGGGCTGATCTCGCCGTAATTCTCAAAAATCGAGATCAGCTCCATGAGGATGATGTAGGTGAACACCGCTCCGGCGGCGACCGTGCCGGCGATTCCGGCGAGCTCTGCGGCGTGATAATACCGCCCGAGCAGGTCAATGCCGATTTCCAGCCCGCAGGCGGTCGCCATGACCACAATCTCGCAGATCTTGTTGAGCCCGCCCTTGCGCATTTTCGCGCTGGACAAATCGCGTTTGATGTACGCCTTGATAATGCCGGTCAGAAAGTCGGCACCCGCAAGCCCGATCACAATGGTCAGCATAATGATGTACTTCATGCCGGCACCTCACTCGTCGAGCACGGCGAAATCGCCCGCGCATCCGTAGTTTTTCCCGCCGATTGTCTGCTGACCGTTTGAAGCGTGCTGCACCGCTTCGCGGAAATATACGCCGTCAAAGCTGTCCGTGCTGCCTCGCTCCCCGACAACCGGAATTTTGCGCAGAATCGTTCTGTCAGATGCAATGTCGTTACAATGTGTAAAGACCCCGTTTGCATAAAATGACAATGCCGTGTTATCGCCAATGCAAGTGGTATAGTAATGACGGTCTGCTTCCGTGACTGACACGGATGCGGGGATGTTTTCGATACCGGATATGCACGCTGTTTTCCCGGCGGTTGTTTTTCCGACGGCGATCACATAGGCAAACGATAGATAAACCGAAACGATGACAATTCCGTGCTTGCACCGCATGCAAAAATAATGATCCTCGCTCAGATCTTCTTTCACGATGCAGGTGATGCGGTTGCCGGTCGCGGGCGTATTCGGCGAGACAAACGGCGTCACGGAAAACTGCGGCGGGGACGAGGGAGAATCCGCAATTTCCAGAATCGTATTGCCGCCCTGCGTGCAGACAATTTTTGTCGGGCTGCTTTCGTCGTCATACGCAACGGAATCAAACAGCCCGTCCTCAACTGTCGGGAGCAAAAATGCTAGCATCTCCGCGAGCGTGCCCGGCATGGTATTCGGAATAAACATCATGAAACCTCCTCTGCAATTGCAAAAATATCCTCGGATACCCCGCCCGCCGAGACCGCCTGCACATCGGAAAATGCGAAAGGCTCGCCGTTCTGAATCGCCGCCAGATATTCCAGAAGCTGATTGTAAACATCAGGCTGCGGGTCAGCATGAACCGGCGCACCGTCCGTGATGCAGCGTGCGCAGGGAATCCGCGCCGGTGTTGTCGTGTGAATATCACCCGCAAATACGCCGATCTCGGCTTCAAAAGTGCCGTAAAGTGCAGGGATTTCAACTGTATCTCCCTCAAAAAGCACCTCATCATACTGTTCTCTTCCATTGCGAAAGTATCGGATATGCGCAGTTTTTTGCTCATAGCGATCCCATTCCGAATCAAAAATGAATTTGACTGCATAATCCGAATTGCCGCAGACAATCATCGGACTGCCCTGTGCAGCCGCGATCTTCTCCGTAACCGTGATTGTGATTTCAGGCATTCTGTGCCTCCTTTTACATATCCTCAGTCTGAGGGCTGAGATTCAGAGCACCTGCCGGCACATTGACCGGCTGGACGATCTTATCCGTGATTCTGATCTGTATGTTCGGCATCGGGCTCCTCCTCACGTTGTCGGGCTGATGTCCGGGGTCGCAACGCCCTCTAACTTATACCAGCTAGCCCAGCCGCTTGTCGTGCGGCTGCGTATGTAGACGCAGGATGCCGCAGTTCCGGAGGATACAGGGTACACCCACTGCTGTTTGTTTGTGCCAGAAAGCGATGTGACCATCATGCGAAATCCGGAGCCTGAAAATGGGCGGTGGTGAAGGGTGGCGGTTCTTGCCGAGTTTTCGCTGTAATACTGTCCGACCGGCAAATTATCTGTCGTGCCATAGTCGTTCAGGTCGGCGTTTTCGGGGATTGCGGTTCCCTGCCCGTAGATCTCCCGGAAGCCGATTTTTCCGTCGATCGCGGTGTACACTCCCCCGCTGGTCACGGGATTGTCGCTGCCGGAGGTCGGTTCGCTGTCAATTGTCAGGGTATCCTGCTTTTGCGCGATCATGCTGTCAATCTGTTCATCGGTATAGTCGCCGAGCGCGCGGCTGAATGCCTGATTAAGCTGTTCCTCGGTCAGGTCGGTATTAAATGCTTCCACGTTTGCCATGAAATCACCCTTTCTGATAGAGCAGATATTTTCCGCCCTTTGTTGTGAGATACTTGCCGTCTTTCGTTGTAATCGGCTTCGGGACGGTTGTTGTAAAATCTATGTCATTCACCTGCTCTGTCAGAGCGTCAAGCTGCTTCTGCGCCGCGCTCTGCCCCGTCGTGACGGTGTTGCTGAACGGCTGCTTCCGTGCAATGCTGCGCTTCACATTTCCTGTCTCGGTGCTGATACGCTCACCGGTCAGCAGATTGGTCACGGTCTTCATGATGCGCTGCGTTGTGGAGATTCCCAGCTCGCTGTCATCAATGATGCCGCTGTCGCCGACCTCATAGCTTGCAAGCGCCCGAAACGGATCGTCCGCGGGAAGCTCGGCATATCTGACGGAATAGCTCGCCTCGACTTCCTGAATGATGCTCATGTACTTTGAGAAATCCGAGCCGAACCGCCGACCGCGTTCCGGTCCTTGCAGATCGTCAGAATAGCTGAATGCTGCGTGCAGCGTCTTCTCGAACGGCAGTCCGTTATACGCGAGCGGAATGGATGCGTGCGCTTTGTTGCCGTAGTTGTCGGTTGCCACGAGCTGACTGAATGTGTTTGTGTAGTCAAGCGTTTCCTCAACCTCGGTCAGATTCAGACCGTAGGCAATATGGAAAGCATTTTGCAGACTCCCCTCCATGACCTTGCAGATCGAGAAGTACAGCCCGTTCACAAACAGCTCACCGCCCCAGCGGTTCAGGATGCAGTTGTCCTCGCCGATCAGAGCGCCGGTCATGGTCTTCCACTCGTAGTACGCCGTTGCGAGCGTGTCAATATCGGAAAAAAATGTGAAATTCCGCAGGGGAAGTTTTGTTGCTGCCTGACCGTATGGGTCATAGGGATGATCGAACAGCCATTGAATAGCGTTCTGCCCGTTCAGATCGGTCGGGCGGACATCTTCGAGCAGCACATAGTTCATATCATAGAACAGATGCATTGCATCGACCGACACAACCGGCATCCCGTCCTTCCGGGATTTCCTGCGGCGGTAAATGCGGAAAGGCTGCCTGCGAATTTCTCCGCGGAACGGCACCGGCGCACTGATAATAAACCCCGGAATGAGCGCCTGCCAGTCACCGTCACGGTCAAGCGGATGCTCCACATGAATACTCCCCGCCTGTCCGAATTCCAGCGTGTGTTCTGCAACTGTCGGCGAGAGCAGGCGCAGGCCGTTCGAGCGGAATGCTGTCTCCTGCGCGCCGTATACAATCAGCGGCTCCTGCATCACAGCCACCTCTCATTCACGGTAACAGAGACGCCTGTGATTCCCTCTGTCCATGCGATTTCATTCACACCGGGGCGGAGCACCATGTTCCAGAATGCACCGGCAGTCTGCTCCTGCACAATTGTCAGCACACCGGCTTCCTCCCTGTAAATCTTTCTGCGCTGAAGATCGACAGTGATCCCGCCGGTCAGACCGGTCAATGTCAGCGCTGTGCCGTTGACGGTGAATTCTGCATCAGATTCCACATTCAGCCGATAGACCGGCTCGCTGAAAATGTTGCCGAAGTACCGGAATGATACCGGCGGGCTGCTGAGCATAACCGGAAAATTCTCGCGTGAATACTTAAACGGCTGAAACGTAAACGGAATCTGAATCTCATTTGCCCGCGTGCCGACACGCACCGGCTCGATCTGCCCGACTCTGCGGATGACGCCGTAAAGCTGCGGCTGCGTGCTCATGACAAGCTGTCTGCCGCCTTGCAGCCATGCATTGAGCCGGGAAAGCTCGCCGGCTGTCGGCATCCGCGTCAGATAACCTGTCAGCGTCAGCTCAAAATCCTGATACTGTCCGGTGTGCCGATCCTGTTCGACCGGCACACCGGGAAGTGCGACATTTTCAACGGTTTCCGCTGCGGTTGTCCAGAGGGGCAGCCGCGCCATTTTCAGCCCGAAGCATCTGCTGCTTTTGCCGTCAATTTCGATCCGGTTTCTCATACAGACCATGCTCCTTTCAGGCTGTTATTGTTCTGCGTCAGCAGCTCAATCTCCTGCGCCATAATCTCCGCTGCACGGCGGGCATCGTAATCACTGCTCATCTGCTGCACATTGACTGTGATGTTGATTGTGCTGTTCTGCGCTGACACCGCTTTCCTGTTCTCCGGCAATGTGCTGCCTGACGGATATACCGGCAGGCGCAGGCGACCTGCTTGATACGGTGCAATCGCCGGTGTCAGATCGACTTTCGGAATCATTGCCGCTGCGAGACCGCTGACCGCGTTCTCGACATACTTCATGTTCTTGGTAATGCCTTCCGCGAGCCCCTGCATCATGTCCGGCATCCAGTGCGGGAAATCCGTCAGAGGACCTTCATCCGGCACGGAGAAGTGCAGGAATGATTTGATCTTTCCCGCGACGCCGCTGACTGCATCCTTGACCTTGCCGCCGACGGACTTGATACCGCCGACCATGCCCTCGATTACATCCTTGCCCCAGCCGAATGCTTTGGACGGAAGCCCCTTGACATAGTCCCATGCAGCCTCAAATGCATTGACAATCGCGTCTTTGATTGCACCCGCTGTCGTTGCGATGCCGGATTTCAGATTGTTCCAGATATTCGTGACACCGGTTTTGATGCTGCCGCATACATTTGTAACAGACGTCTTGATACTGTTCCAGATCCCGACTACGGAATCCCGGATGCCGCCGACGATGCTCCTGACTACGCCTGCGATCGCACCCCATACGCTGTGGATCACGGTTCGGATTCCTTCCATAATACCGGCAATCGCGGATTTGATGCCGTTCCAGATACCGGATACCGTGCTGCTGATACCGCTGAGGATTCCGGATATTGTATTCTTGATCCCGTTCCAGACCGCAGAAACTGCATTGTGAATGCCGTCCAGAATGCCTGAGACCGTGTCTTTGATTCCGTTCCATACTGCCGAAATCACGCTGCTGATTGCATCCAGCGCTGCGGACAAGGCATCCTTGATTGCATTCCATGCCGCCGAAAACGCGCCTTTGATTGCATCAAGTACATTCCCGATTGTTTCCTTGATGCTCTGAAATTTGTCGTAAACCGCAGCGCCGAGTTCTTGCAGCTTACCGGTTACAGCGCCGAACATTGAGCCGATTCCGGAAACCACTGCGGAGATGATGCTCTTGCCCCAATCTGCGGCTTTTCCGAGCCCGCCGAGCAGTGCGCCGCCGATACTGCCGAGCAGCTCCTTTGCCTTGCCTGCTAGCTTTCCGCGCAGCCTGAACATACCCTTGATAAGCGCCCAGACAATCTTTCCCGCCGCTGCAATAATCTGCGGGAGATTCTGAATGATGCCCTTTACAAGCGCGATAGTCAGCTCAATCGCCGCATCAATCAGCTTCGGCGCATTGTCCACCAGTGCATTCACCATTTTTTCCACGATGCCCGGCAGACGGTCAATCAGGATCGGCAGTGCGGCAATCAGGCCGTCTGCAAGCCCCATGATGAGCTGAATGCCCGCGTCAATCAGCAGATCAATGTTGTCGATCAGCGTTTCCACGATTTGCAGAACGACATCGACGATCGTCGGGATCAGCGTCGGAAGCGCCTGCGCAATGCCGATCGCGAGCTGTGCAATGACCTGCAAGCCGGTTTGAACAAGCTGCGGAAGCATACCGAGCAGAGCATCCGCGAGCTGCATGATGAGATCACCTGCAATACTCAGAATTGTCGGAAGATTGTCCAGCAGCCCTCTGCCGAGAGATCTGACAACAGAGACGGCGGCATTCAGCAGCATCGGAAGATTATCTGTAATCGCTTTTACGATAACAGGTAAAATCTGCTCGGCAGCCTTCACGAGCCCCGGAATCATTTTACGAAAGGAATCAGTGAAGCCCTGAAGCCCATTTGTCAGAAGCGCTATACCGGAGCTGTCACCGCTGACAATTGCCGTAATACCGTCCATGACATCCGCGGCGGCGGGCATGAGCTGCCCTGTCAGATTGCGTGTCACACTGCCGACAGCAGCCTTCACATTCTGTAAGCTGTCCTGATATGCCGCCGATGCCTTGACTGCTTCATCGGACATAACGCTGCCGAGATCATGCGCCTGCTGCCGCATTGCTTCGGTCTCCGCTGCACTCTGATTCAGCAGAGGGCCGAGTTCCGCAGCTGATTTTCCGAGCAGATCGGCTGCAAGAGCCGTCCGCTCCGTTCCGGATTCCATGCTCTGCAATGCCGTGATTGTCGCGGAAAACAAATCCTCCTGCGACATATTTGCCGCATCTTCAATCGAAATGCCGAGCTTTTCAAATGCCGCAGCAGATTTATTGGAACGATCGACTACCGCCTCGGACAGCTTTTTCATCGAAGTTGTCATGCTGTCGATGCTGCTGCCGTTGTGCTGCATGATGAAGTCCCATTCCTGGTAAGCCTCCGCACTCATGCCGAGCTTCTGGCTCATTTTGTCGATATTGTCGCCGTATTCGGCTGTTTTGCCGGTCGCATTGACAATACCGGCGACTGTCCCGGCAACTGCGGTTCCGGCGGCTGCCAGCGCAGCAGCGGCAACCTTTGCACCCGCTGCCAGCCCGGATTTCAGCGCATTGCCGAGCTTGTGGGTTTTACTCTCGGTTTCCTGCTCAGTATCGCCGAGACTGTCAACTGTCTGATCGAGACTGTCTGCTGCTTTCTCTGCCTCAGAGAGCCTGCTCTTGTTATCCTTCAGTTCGCCGGAAAGCGTTTTGATCTGCGATGCGAGCGCCTGCGCTTCGGCAGAATCCGCTCCCTGTGCCGCTGCAATATCCACATACTTTGCTTTCAGCTCGGACAGTTCCTTTTCCTGCTCGGAAACGGTCTGCGTCAGCGTTCTGGTATGAGATGCTGTTCCGTCCAGCTCAGACTGCATCGCTTTCTGCGCATCTTTCAGCGAGTCCATGCGGGATTCTGTCCGGACAAGCTCTTCCTGAAACGCAATGTACTGCTCCCGGCTGATCGTGCCGGATTCAAATTGTGCTTTAACCTGCGCCCCAGCATTGCGCAGAATCTCCAGCTTTTCAGCAGTGGCTTCGATCGACTGTGCAAGAATCTGCTGCTTCTGCGCGACCAGCTCAGCATTGCCCGGATCGAGCTTCAGGAGCTGATTGACCGTTTTCAGATCCTTGCCGAGCGCGACGCTTTGAGAGGTGACCTGTTTGAGCGCAGAGTCGAGTCCTTTGGTATCGCCGCTCAGCTCAATTGTAATGCCTTTGATTGTACCGCTCACTCAGTCACCCCCAAGCAGATCCTCGCACTTTTTCAGCGTTGCCTTATACTCACGGTATTTGTGTTCCTTGATTTCTCCGGCTGCATATCGCCGATCCATTTCAGGCTCCATTTCCTTGAGAACCCGATAGCGCTGCAAATCGTCATGCACGGCCTCGCCGCGCCGGATGCGCGCAAGCCTGTCATGCTCTGCACAGAAATTGAACAGCATTCCTGTGTCCCATTGATCGACTTCCGACAGCGGAAATCCGCGCTGCATCAGGTGCAGATAGAATTCTTCTGCCCCGATCAGCTTTCCGCCGGATTCGCCGCTGCCGCTGAGCCGTTTTTTGGATCAACCGACATTTCACGCGAAAGCATCGGCGCAACCTTTGCCCAGACGTCCAGAAATGCGAAGTCATCAAAGGTATCGAGCCAATCTTCAACAGTGTCAGGTATATCCGGATCAGCTTCCTTTGCCATGATGTAGAGCATATCATAAAACGGATCAGAGTCATACTGTGTGAGTGCTGCACTCAGCGCATACACCTGCTGATCGGTCAGCTTCTCCTCTGCATCCTTTTTGCCGTTTTTCTTCTTGGTGTCAGGCTTTTTCTTGTCAACCTCGAAGCCCTCCGCTTTTGCAACCTCAACAGCCTTTCGCTGCATCCGGGCGATCCTGTCCAGATCAGCGAACCACTCGCGGCCGAACATGGACTTATAGCGGCGCATCGTGCCGCCGGTCTTTTTGAATCTGACCTCGCGGTCGTCAATCGTGACTTTGATTTCCATGTGCGCTGCCTCCTTACGATGCCGCAACCACAGTCACCGTGCAGGTGTCTGTGTAGGTCTGGCCGTCAGCGGTGATAGACGCAGTCACGACCGATTCACCGGCAGCGACACCGGTCACAGCGCCGGTTGCGGATACGGTTGCCTTTGCTGTCGTGCCGGAAGTCCATGTGATCGCCGCATTAGACGGATTCTTGCTGATAATCGGGACATTCAGCACAGAGCCGACCGTGACAGTCATCGTCTTCTGGATGCGGATGTAACTGCCTGCAAGAGACGGCTCCGGCACAGAGCTGATCTTCGCCTTTGCCTTGATCTTGCGCTCGACACAGCCGCAGTCCTCACGCGGCACAGCGCTGATTGCATACTCCGGGAACATCGGATCCAGAGCGCCGCCCTCGGAGGTCTTGCCGCTCTGAGACGGGCGCTGCGTCACATGGCAGTCGTAGAACACTCTGGTCTGACCGACACCATCCGTGGTGTCTTCGATAATCAGCAGAGCGAAGTGCGGATATTCGCCGGTATTGGCGTACTCTTCGGAATACTCTCCGTCCGGATCGACAACACGGTTCAGCCAGTCCTCATCGGTATCGTCGATGCAGGCAAGCAGCGTCAGCGTGATGTCATAGCCGGTGTTCTCCTCCTCAGAGTACACCTCCACGCCGTCTGCGTAGACGGACGAAACCTCGCCCTTCGGCTCAGCGGTGTATTCTCTGCCTCCCGCTTCGTTGTGGACAAGCCAGTTCACATCGCCGTATGTCGGCTTGCCGGTGTTGTTGTCCACTGCGGTAATCATTGCATAGCCGACATTCTTGATCGAACGCGGCAGTCTTGCTTTTGCAGCCATAGGATAGCTCCTTTCTCAGTCATCCGAAATCTGAAAATACCATGTGGTGGTATGCATATCCTGTTTCGGATCAAATTCATAATCGGGGCCGTCATAGTCAATTCCTGCCCCTGACAGCGCCGTTTCGACCGTGCGCTCCGTATCCCGGTCACGGTCTTTCGTAATCAGGGAGAGTGCGATCTCAGCCTCAAAATAGACGATTTCGCCGTCAGCGTAGATCGAGTTATTCGTAATCGCATGATAGGCAATGTAAGAGGCGGGCATCTGTTTATTGTCATCGGCTTTCATGATGCCGTTAATAAACGGCAGCCCGACCGTATCAATGACACGGGCAAGGTCTCTCATATCCATAATCAGCCGCCTCCCAGCACCTTGCGGATGCGCTGCTCAAGCTCGCGCTGCGCCCAGTCATTGACCTCAGCAATATGCGGCTGTGCAGCAACATGAGACTTCGTGCCGTATCGTCTGCTGTGCTGTCCCTTGCCGAGGCGGGTGCCGTGTCCGTTTTCAAGCAGATGCGTCAGACGGTACTCTTTGCCGCTCTGATGCACAATGCATTGCAGCAGACCGCCCTTGCTTTTGAAATCGACACGCCAGCCGCGCTTGTATTTTCCGGTGCGCTTCGGCGATGCAGCCTTGACACGCTCCTTCGCTTCCTCAGCGACTTCATTCAGGGCTAAGTTGACCTCATACGCGACCTCACTGCCATAGGTAAGCATCGTCATAATCAGGTATCGTTCCAAGCTCTCAGCGAATATCTTTACGCTTTTTTTGCTCATTCAGACACCCACCTTCTTACCGAGATACAGCTCGATGCGCTCACTGGCTTGGAAATGCCGGTAAATCTCGAACCGCTCACCATGCCACTCGCAGATGCGCTGCCCGGCATAGTCTGCAAAAAAGACTTTCAGGCAGATCACCGCGTCATACCCGCGCTGCTGCGCTCCGTCCCATTCCGTGCGGGTGATGCTCACCACTTCGCAGAGAATGTCATCGGATACGGTTTCCGCAGTCACATATTGTGCGCGGTCATTCTTGGTTCTGGTTTCAGCGATCAGCCGCAGCGTATCATCCATTGCTGCCACCGCCTGTCTTGTCATGCAGTACGCGGTTATTCAGTGACCACCTGAGCCAGCGCGGAAATTCTGCATCGTCAGACTTGGATCTGCGATAGAGGTACGCTGCATAGCCGATCACGAGCTCACGGTCTTCGGCTGTGTAGTCTTCTTCCGTGTCAGGCAGTGCTGCGCCTTCACGGGTAATCATGTCCTTTGCCGCCTCGATCTTCTGCTGAAGCAGAGTGTTGTATGCGGCGGAGGAGATAATTAGTTCGAGCTTCAGCACCGGAAGCAGACTGCTCAGTTCAGCCATGCAGCATCATTCCTTTCTCAGCCCGTTCCGGAGGATGCAGGCGTATTCGCGGTATCAGTCGGGAAGGTGACAGTCGTCGCCGGTGCGGTCGTGGTAATGCTCATCAGGCCGAATGCCTCTGCAATGACCGGCTTGCCGTCATAGCGTGCAGTCGCCTTGAACACGGTGCGGTCATCGAGGAAGCGGACATGCTCAGAGGTTGCCGCCTTTTCACCGGCACGCTCGGCAAGGAGGAATGCTTCAAGATAGCCGAATGCGATGTTTCCGTCCGGAATGAAGGGCAGCTCAATAATGTCGCCGCCGATCACCGGCATCGTGGAGCTGATACCGGAAACGATCGCCGCATTCAGGTTCTTGTCCATCGACTGGATCAGGAGATCCGTGTGCGTTCTCTTATTCATGAGCCACACGATGTTATCCGTGAAATAGTCGTTGATCGTGACCTTGCTGTTCGCTGCGATCTCCTTGAACAGCGCAAGACCGGTCGCGCCCGTTCCGGTGATGATGTTCCTGCTGTGGAGATCCGCCCACGCACGGGCAGTAGAGGGATAGTCCGAGGGCTGTGCAGTCTGCGCAAGGCGCGTGACGAAGCCGAGCGGCATCTTCGTGCCGACACCGTAGATGATCGCCTTGTCAAGTGCCTTGCCGATTGCCTTACCGAGAGCGGTCAGCAGTTCAGACGCGAGGTTCAGATCGCTGTCCTCCAGCGTGGCATTGCAAACCTCGAAATAGCCGCCGACCTTGTAGCCGTCAACCTCCACATCGTTGAAGCCGAGCGACAGCTCATTCAGCGATGCGCACATCTCCGTCCAGACAGCCTCCGGAACCGTGCCCATGATCGTCTGTCTGCCGGTGCCGGTGATCCGTGCGAGGTTCACACGGCCGAGCAGCTTGGAGCTTTCCTCGGCAGCGGTGCGCAGCAGCGGGAGCATAACCTCCGGAATCGTCAGGCCGACATTCGTCAGCGCACGCTTCTCGCTGATGCACGCACGGATATCATTCAGATATGCGCGGACATCCTCACGCGCAAGAAGGCGGTCACGCTCCTGATGATCCAGACCGAAGAATGCTCTGGTCTTCATACCCACAGTAAATTCACCCTTTCTTTCAGTTGCTTCCGGCGCAGAAGTCTGCGGGGCGGAAGCAGCTCCGCGATTTGCCTTCTGCTCTGCCTCTGCGAGCTCGCGCTCGGTATCTGCGATCTCCTGTTCCAGAGCGGAGACCTGTTTCTCGTTTTCCGCCTTGTCATTCTCGAATGCGGTGACAGCATCCTCAACGGTCTGCTTTTCCTCATCCGTTTCCGCCTCGGTGATTGCCTGCTCCAGCTCGGCTTCGCGGGTTTTCAGCTTTTCGGCATCCTCGCGGAGCGCGGCGAGCAGCTTCTTCTTGTCATCAAGACGCTTTTTCAGCATCAGGGCTTTCAGTGCCATGCTCTGATTCTCCTTTCAGTTTTTTCAGCATATCGGCACGCCATTTCTCCCGCTTTCTGGTGCGGAGCTGCTCCGCGTCCTTCGTGCGGGCAGAGATTGCGGTCTGCTCGTATGCCGGGAATGTGCAGCAGGATACCTCGAACAGATTGACCTCTCTGATCGTCCAATGGATCGTACCGTCATCGCGGAAATCGGTTTCCTCGCTGACGATCTCAAAGCCAAAGCTGCATTGTGACACATCCCCGCGCTTGACACGGGCATAGAGGTTCATCGCATCGGAATCGTTCGGATTGATCTCGATGCGACCCCAGAGACCGTGCGCGTCCTCGCGCAGTTCAAGCGTATGTGCCGCAGTGCGCCCCAGCACCATTGTCGTATCATGGTTAATCAGAGCGCGGATATCCCCCGAAATGGTCTTGCTGAATGCGCCGGGTGCAATGCTCTCGGACATTCCGAAGCCCATTTCGTAATTGCTGTCAAATACGGCGAAATAGCCCTCAATCGCAGGCTTGCCGTCGTGTTCCTCCGCCCGGAATTCGGATGCAAAGGAACGCCGCTGCATTTCAGGATTCATGTTTCTTTGCCTCCTTCTTCGGCTTTTCAGGCGGATTTTTCAGAGGGCAGTCCGCTGCCTGCGCGGTCTGTTCCCACCAGCCGTATGTCCGGCAGAACTTCACATGCCGGCAGAGCTCGCCCGATTGCCTGCCAGACGGGCTCCGTCCGCATCTGATTCTGCCGTTGTCATGAAATGCTTTGTCACAAAGCAAAGCAGACGGTCTTGTGCTCAATCCTCAGCACCTCCCTGAATCAATTTCTTTTGCAGCCCGCTCATGTCATTCGGAATGTAGTTTTCCAGAACACGAAGTTCGTCAAGACCTTCACGCGGCTGCATCCCGATCCGGTCGCGCCACTCATTGCCGGAAGTGAATCCTCTGTCCGCACCGGCGAGCAGAACGCTGGATACTGTTTTGATGTCCCAGTCAAGCAGAGACCAGAAGTTAAAGCGAATGTACCATTTCGGCGAGAGGATCAGCTTGCGCGTCAGCTCCTGCTGCAACCCGGTTACAATGCTTTTCACAGTGGTATTGACAAAGCTGTTCCATGCATCCTTGCTGTATTCACCGACACCGAGCAGGAACGGCGGAACACCAAGGATCGCGGCGACCATGCGCTTGTCAAGCTGTACCACATCAGATATGGCCAGATCTGAGAGGGAGAGCGGTCTGACCTGCTCGATTTGAAACTGCTCCGCCGGAATCATCCACGGCTCTCCAACCTTATTTGTGGCGATGTAGCTGTCAAGAAGTTTTTTGCGCCCTGCGGGGCTTGCAAATTCATCTGTCAGCGCATCGACCTTCACGATGATGGACGGTTTCCATTTGGATTCCATGAATGCCTTTTCCGTGGCAGCAGCTTGGGCGAGGTTCAGAGCAACATCTTTCAGTGATACACGCAGTCCGCGCCCCATCCACGGATAGCTTTCATCCGGGTTCAGCACGAAATGCAGCAGCTCGTCAGGATCATACGGAATACCGTCTACGCCGACATGATACCCGTATCCTCCGTCCGGCTGGAATGACACACGGTACGGTGCAACCGGTTCGAGATCGGAGAGATAGCCCTGATCGGTATGCACACGCACAATCGAATTGCCGTTGCCGTAAAGCAGCAAGTTCATGATCACAGCCTCAATGAAGGTCTTGCGTGACATGAAACGGCACGGCTCAATGTCGATCTTGCGGGAGAGCTCATTCGTGATGCGCTTGTCGCCGCTCTCCGTGTTTTCCATAATGTGAATAGTCAGCGTGCCGATCAGCTCCGCAATCCTGCGGCAGCCGGTCATGATCTCCGGATTCCGGTCGAGGGAGCGGTAACCGGGGAGACACAGAATGTCATGCGCCTCATCCGAGACCAGAAAAGCAACGCTGCTCCGCTTTTCCTGCGGGGTATCCCGTACCCGATTGTGTTTCTTTCTGCTCATTACTCACCAAACCATTTCTTTGCTTTTTCGCTGCGCTGCATATTGTCCAGATAACAGCAGCAGGCAAATACGGATGCATCAAATAGGTCAATGCGGTCATGCTCGCCGATTTTCTCATACTGCACCATGTCGTCCGTCTTTTCGATCGCGTGAACATTCGATACGCAGTATTCGTATGCCTGCGAGTGCAGGTAAAACAGCACGCCGTCCTTTGCGGACTTCTCAATATGCCGGAAGCCCTCTGACTTGCGCCAGAAATACTGCGGCATATCAATGATCGCAAACCGGGCTTTCTTCATCGCATAGAAGTATTCGCGGCAGAATTTCCGGTCGTGCGCGATCTGCTTGATCCGGAACCCCTTGTCCCGCATCATGATAAACCAGTTCACGATGTCGGCATGATTGACCGTCGGCGAGTTGCACAGCGTCAGCAGGCCGTCATCTGCCCAGCCGAACAGCGGGATATGATCCTGCTCGGCTTTGATGTGTGCAGCCACAACAGGGAAGAAAGCGTGCGTGATGATGATGTCGATGCCCTTGTAATGCCCGAACAGCGCTGCGGCAGTCAGGTCGTGCATCTTCGAGAGGTCAGCACCGCCGTACCAATCAATCGGCAGCTTAGCGAGCTGCTCCAGCGTCCATGTGTGCTGCTGATCGCTCGCCCTGAATTCCTTGATGTCAAAATAGGCGCGTGTTGCCGTCGTGTAGATGTTCAGCGACCGGCTCAGGAATTCGCCTCGCTTCTGCGGATCGTTCTGCGCCTGCAATGCTTCCTGCTGGATGTCATTCGGGCGGATCGTGATACCGTAGGAGAGGTTCGCTTTCTGGATCTGAACAGGATTCGTATAATCCACATTGCCGCGCTCATCCTGATCGGCGCGGGCGACAAACGCAAAGAAGGAATCATCTGTGACCGTTCCGTCTGCAACCTTGATCGCATACTCCATGTGCCGATAGCCGAAGCTGTTGACATTGTCGCCTGCGGTCGTGATTCCGACCATCAGCTTATTGGTATAGGCTTTCATCGCTTCCTTGAAACGGGCATACTGTGCCTGCTTCTTGTAGGCAGCGACTTCATCGGCAATCGCAAAGTTACAGTTGAAGGAATCCTGTGAATCGGGATTACTGGCAAGCGCCTGAATTGCAAGGGAGCCGGTGATCTGTCCGGCATCATCCCTGAATTCTCCGGTGATCGAATGCTCGAAACTGTTGTCCCGGATATGGAATGCTTTGTCAAGTCCCTTGTATTCCATGTTGAATTTCAGGAAATTGAAGCTCTCCATTGCCTGTTTCAGAGCGCTTGCGACAATATAGACCTTTGAGCCGGACTTCCGCTGCAAGAGGCTCACAGCCCAAGAGAGAGCAGCAATAAAGCTGGTCTTGCTGTTCTTGCGGGCGACCATGATAAACGCCTCTTTATACCGGCGCTCATTCGTGCCGGTATAGTAGAAGCCGAACAGATTGACCACGCAGAAGATCTGCCAGTCAATCAGCTCGAACGGTGCGCCGAGCAGCGGGGAGCCGTCAAGCCGTTCGCCCTGAGAGAATACCAGCGTGCGCTCCATGACCGTAATCAGGAATTCAGGATCATGCCCGCGATATTCGATATCTTTCCGCTTCAGATCATTTTGATAGCGGATGCAGGCATCGACGATCTCTTTGCCGACTATCCGCTTTCCTGAGATGCAGTCCGCTGCAAACCGATCGGCAATGCGCTTGTACTTATCATCCGTCAAGCTGACTCAACACCTTCGAGAGGTCTTCCATGCCGGTTGCCTTCTTCGGCTTGAGGGCGGTTTCGTCGATTGCTTTCAGCCCCTTCGGAGTCAGACCGAGATCGCGCCAATATGCAAGGGCTGTGGAATTCAGCTTATCCCAGAGCGTGATGAGCGGATTCTGCACAGTATTCTCCGCGCCGCGATCGGAAACCTTCTTGACCATGAGCTGCTTGCCCTCTGCCCGAAACTGCTTCATTGCCGCGTCCCGCTGTTCCAGAATGGACGCGAGATCAGCAATCACGGAATCGAATGCGGGCTTGTATGTGCCGATCTCAACGGTCTTTTCCCGGATCAGCTTCTTCCACCGTGCCGCCGTCATAATTTCACGCTCCTTCCAGCGGGGGATTTTTCGCCGGTTTTCGGCTCGTGTATATAAGGCGTGCCACTCACCGTTCTCCCCGCGCTCAAAAATTTTTGCGCGGGACGGGGGGATCACCAACGCCTGCCGCCCTTTTCGGGGTGCATCTCATTGTGGCAGGCATTGCACAGGCTCACAAGATTGCTCGGAGTCAGCGCCAGCTCCGGATGCTCGTCAAGGTGTTTGATATGATGCACCGTCTGCGCCTTCCGCGTGCGTCCGTACCTGCGGCAGTTCCTGCACAGGTAACCGTCACGCCGGAGGATTGCAGCCCGCACGACCTTCCATGCATGGCTGTCGTAAAATTTATTTTCGTTCATCATAATCCATAGAAAAGCGAAAGCACCCAAGCCTAGACTTGAGTGCTTTCTGTCCAAACAGGAGGAAAGAATGATGTATGACTCTGTGAAACTCGAAAAAGGTATGCATCACCTCGCAAGCTGCACACCATCTTCACTTGCTCTCGCAATAATCGACTTGACGGAGCATAAAAAGGGCGGCATGCTGGGCAAAACATGCCGCCGGAAAAGCCTCTCTGCACTCCGTCACTTTTCCTAGTTTACATTATAGCACGGATTGAATGTTACATTCTATTACATCTTTTATGTGAAAATGCACAAAGTATACTGGTAATCTTTGTGTATATTTATTAGAAAAACTTTTGAAAAAAGACTTGACATTACTGCACATTTATGATATAATAGAATCATGGAAAGGGGGGTGAGGACATTGGCTCGGTACAAGCCGAAGCACATGAAGAAAAGCAAGTCGCACAGTTCGCGTGACTGGACAGGCATCCTAATCGGCGCACTGATTGACTTGCTTATCGGATTGCTGCTTCACATCATCGAAAAGATGATGGATTAATACAGCAGGGTGCGAGGGGCGAAAGCCCCTCACATCCCCATCATAACACAAACGAGCCAATTTGTCAAGCATATGAAGCAGATGATTCATTTCCTTGCTGTCTTCTTTGTCTGCATCGGTATTGCAAAACTTGCATACTGGGCAATCTTCCGCGATAAGAAATGAGGTGAGAACCATGCCTAAAACACCAGACAGCAATCTGAAAGCGATTGCGAAATTCAACAGAGAAAGCACAACGTCCGTGAATCTACGCCTGAACAAGAACACCGACGCTGACATCATTGAGAAGCTCGAAAGCGTGCCGTCGAAGATGGGCTATATCAAGCAGCTCATTCGCGCGGATATTGCAAAGAACGGCTGAACGCATCCCCTCTCATTTTGCTCAGAATGCGATTTGAGAGGGGATTTCTCTGCGCTGTTAAGTTCCCGCAATAATCGCATGTACGGCACTCAACGCCTCCGGATGTAGTCTGTGAACGACATGTACATAGCTGTAATTCATACCGACGGCAATCTTTTCCCACGTCAGACCGTTGATGTAGCGCTCGTAAAGCAAAGTACGATACGGCTCGCGTGTCTGATTGATCGTGCATTTGATCTCGTCTTCCAGCCGTGCAAGTTGCTCGACTTCTGCTTTGCACTTTGCCTCTGTATCGACCAGCTCCGCAATCGCCTTGTCCAATGCGATGCGGTGACCGTCATCGGTACGGAGCTGCTCACATACGGCACGCAGTTCTGCAATGTGATCGGAGATTGCGTGCGTCCGGCGCATGGCATCGCGGTACTGCTGCAAATACTCTTTCGCCTTTTTCGCCGTCAATCGTCATCATCCTTTCTGAAGATCAGCCACAGCACCCCGACGGCGGCGGTCACCGCAGCAAGTGCCGCAATCGCGCCGAAGAGAAATCCCTCGATGAAAATGATTCTGCTCACGGTCTGCGCCTCCTTTGTTTCCTGATTTTCCGTATCTTTCCGATCGCGTAGCTGTCGGCGAGGATGCCGGGGCTGCGGGCAGTGCGGCGCGCTTGCAATTCCGCTGCATGATCGCGCTGCCACTGCCGGTATCGCCCGCACGCTGCATGACAGCCGGCTGACCGGTCAGTGCAGCCCTTACACGGTGCGTCAGTCATGTTCTGCCTCCCTCCGCAGCCATGCCCGCACGCAGTCATCGCAGCGCTCATACGGGCAGCCGGTCGGGAACTGGATGCAGACGTAGTGATGCAGCACCGGAATGAGCTGCTCATCCGTCATCGAGCGGATTCTGTCGCCGTTCGTAACCGGCTGCTTTTTCCGCTCAAATGTCTGCATATCATCATAGCTGCCGCAGCTCAGGCAGATGTGCTGCCCCTCCTGGATGATTCTGCCGCAGCAGATGCAGGTGTTGTCAGGCATCGTTGTCTACCTCCTCCAAAAGATGTTGCTTCGTTTCCTCGATAGCAGCGTGTCCCTCTTCTGTATCCAGTAAGACATTTATATACTTCTCGCCTTCGTCCTTCGAGTCAATCAAACCGCAGCCGAGCAGACTCCCGGAAAGGAACTGCGCTGCCATAACGACAGCCATTTCGTCAATAGACAGTGATTTGATTCTTTCATATCTGGTCATTCTCAGCACCTCCCATCATCACGCTATCAGCTTCTTCAAGCTGTACTTCGGTCGGTGTGCGCAAATCCATCTTCGCGCCGCAATATGTGCAATATCGCAAAATATCCAACTTAAAACGCGATGTGACCTCGTGATGCACACAAGTGTTGCATTTGACAACCACATCACTCTCAATAGGATATGTGACGCGATTACTTACTTCAACCCACCGCCCGTGCCGCACTTCCGGCTCGATTGTGGGCATTGTTTCGATAGCATCACACACTTTTCCATAGTATTCCGCTTCATCTGCATCTGTCGGCGCAGGAATTGCATTCATTGTTGCGTATCTGTCAATCAAATCAGCCATTGCCAGCACCCCCATCCTTCGCATCCATCACTGCGCCGCAATGAGGACACCGTGAAAAATGCTTTGTCAATTCCTGATTGCTGATGGAAACAGAAATATCAACCGGGAATCGCTTGCAGTCGCTGCAAAATGTATTGTTAATCCATCGCGCATGGCGCACTCTTTCAACCTCAATTCGCGGTTCTGACTTGATCCGTTCAATCGGAACAGATCCGCATCTATGTTCCGTGCAGAATCTGATCAGATTATCGCCGTTGATCATCATTTCTGACATCCTCAGCACCTCCCGTCGTAGAGCATTGTCACAGAAAGCACAGCCATGTCAATGCTTGTCGCAGTTCCAAAGAGAAATGCATCCAGAAAAACATCAAACATTACTGCGTAATAATCATCTATTGTTTTCATGTTGTGCCTCCTTCTTTGCGAGCCGGACGGTGTTGTACTGCCGGATAATATCAATCCGCCGGATTGCCGAACTGTACATCCGCATCAGCTCCTCCGGGTCGTCCGTCACAAACATCCGGTTCATGCAGCCTTTCAGCATATCGTATTCGTTATCTGCCGTCTGCTTTTTGATCTCGATGCCATCGCAGGTGAACTTTCGGATCTGCCTGCCGTAGAAACTGCTGTCACCGATCAGCAGACCGATGATCTTGCACGCCTTCTCTGCGATCTCAAACACAGACTGCGACTTCTCGATCTCGCTTGTCAGCGTTCCGGCGGTGCGGACGGCGTTCTGGTACTCGGCAAAGACCTCCCGCGCACGGTGAATCTCGCTGACCTGCTCGTCATACGCCTTGCGAAGCTGCCGCTTCCGGTTCTCCGCATCCTCCTTCGGCATCCCCTCAAAGCGGAATGCACGGTATACGGCTTGAAGCTCCGAGAAATACTTGTAGGCGGGCGGCGGCAGAGGGAGCAGATTCACAGTCCCGTCATACGCCTGCCGTTCGAGTGCCGACCAGACGCCTGCGTCTCTCAGGTCGATTTTCATGTTCTCACTCCTTTGTACTTGAGGGTTATGGAGGGTTTGGAGGGTTTCTATAGGAGTATATATATAATTTCATTTCAATTTTTCATATGATAGAATAGGAATAACCCTCAAACCCTCAACTACCCTCAATTCTTACTCCTGATAAAAGTCTGCATCGAGCGTGATGCCGACATAATACCGACCGTCCGGCATATTCTTTTTCACAATGCCCTTGCGCTTCAGCTCCGTGCCGAATTTTGTGCTGGACATCAGGTATTCATTGTGCTCCTCTGCCCACTTTGCATAGACTGCATAGAGCTTTGAGGCTTTCGTTTCTCCCTCTCCGGTCATACAGCAGGCATCGAGGAATGCCGAGATCACATCCATTTCATGCTGATACTCGCGCACGGCTTCCAGCACCTTTTGCGGCATCGTCAAGCCCTCATTCTGCCATTTGATGCAGCCCTCAACCGCCCATTTCAGAATCCCCTCGGATTCCTTCACGAGCTTGTATTTCAGCTTCCTGTCAACGCGGTCAAGCGGAATCTGCACCTCAAACGGAATCAGATGAATGCGCCGCCAGATGCCGGTATCGGTGCCGCGGATCAGCGGCTTGTGGTTCGTCGCCATCCAGAGCTTGAACTCCGGCTTGAATTCAAATTCCTCGGAGAACATCTTTCGCGCCGTCACAACATCGTCGCCGGTGAGCTGTTTGAGCAGTCCCTCATCGAGCCGCATTCCCTCATTCGGTTCGACCGATGTCACCAGACGCGCACCTTTGAGCCGCGCAATGTCCGAGGACGGCGCATTGCCGGACTTCGGATTCACCATGATCGTCTGCGGCTGGATATTGGTTGCGTAGTCGCCGAGGATGCCGCGCACGATTTCCAGAAATGTGGACTTGCCGTTGCGCCCTGTGCCGAACAGAAAGAATGCGCACTGCTCAGAGGTCGAGCCGGTCAGGGAATAGCCGACGCACTTCTGGATGTAATCGAGCATATACGGATCGCCGCCGAAAATGTCCGAGAGGAATTGCAGCCACAGCTTCGGCTCCGGTGCATCGGGATTGTAGATCACCGGGCATTGCTTGGTCAGATACGCCTCTCTGTCATGCGGGAGCAGCTCGCCGGTTTTCAGGTCGATGATCCCGTTTTTCACGCCGATCACTGCCTTGTTCCGGTCAAGGTTCTGCGGGAGGATCGGCGCATAGTGCTCCGCCTCGCGGATCATGTTGGTTTTGCCTGCAAAGCTGCGGGATTTTTTCAGATGCCGGTCAAACGCTTTCAGCATTTCCTCATCATGCGCATAGAGGATGCGCTCCTGCTCTTGGAGCATCGTTGCGCTGTCGGCAAGCTGCCGGATATAGCCGATGCTGTCGGTGTACCATTTGCCCTCGTAGTAGTAGAGCCATTTCTTGTCGGTGTAGCAGAAGCGGAGCATATCGCCGAATGCGTCAAACAGGCGCTCGGCATTGCCGGTATCATCAAAACGGTACATTTTCCCCTGAATGCGCGGTGCGCCCTGCTGCATGGATTTTTGTATGACAACGGCATAGCCGGAATCGGACGGCTCTGTCTCCGCATAGACCGCCGAAAGCCCGTCGATTGCCTTTTGCAGCGTGATCGCGCCGTAGGTCGTGCCGGACTGCTTTCGGTCCCACTTTTCGCGCATCAGGCCGGAGCTGCGGAAGATCTCGTCCATGAGCTGCAAATCGCCCTGACACCAGAATGCGAGCATATTGCACAGTGCCATATCCGCCTCAGAATTTGAATTGTAGCCTGTGGTATCGCCTGCATAGAGCGCCGCAAACTTCTGTCCCTGCCGGGAACGGGATGCGCGGTCAATGACTTCCTGCGCATTCATGGAGCTGCCACCGAGAGGAAGCTGCTCCTGCGGAGCCGACTGTGCTTTGCTCTTTGACCGCGTGCGATATTTTTCATAATAGGGCTTGACGGTCTCGGTGATGTCTGCAATATCCACATACTCGGTGCAGAGATTGCCGGTCATGACGAAGAACCGTGCGCCGGTATACATTTCAATGCCGACCTCGCTGTTCTTGAAATCCTTATCCGGCAGCTTGCCGCGCCCGATGAAGTGAACACCGTTACCGGACTGTGAAAATTCCATATAGGTTTGCAGCGCGTCATTCATCTGTCCGAAAATCGTGCAATGATCTCCGTTTCGGTACGCATCGAGTTCTTCCGGACGGTCGTCAATGTCGATGCCGATATAGCCGGACTCATAAAACATGAAGCCGATGCCCGCATAATCGACCGCCGCTGCGGCTGCCGTTTCAAAGTCTGTCCATGTGGTCGGATCGTTGGAACGCGCCATGCCGCCGGTGCGCGGATTGACCGGATGTTTCGATATGCCGGAGTGCGATTTCGGATCCAGCACAGCGCGCCAGCATACCCAGCGCGGCAGGGCTTTCAGTTCATCGGGGATGAGTTCGTACATTTGCATTCCTCCCTCCTGTCAATGAGAGGGACGGCACAGCGTCCGCCCCTCAAAATGGAGCCCGGCACTGCCGGGTTAAAACGGCACTTCGCCATTGCTGAGGATCTCTTCAAATTCATTCGGATCAATGTTCATCGGTGCGGGAGCAGGAGATGCAGCCTGCGGCGGACGCTGGCGGGCAGCACCCGCTGGCATCATCTGCTGCATCGGCGGCTGCTGATAGTTCTGAGGCGGGGCATACTGCTGCGGCTGCATATAGCCCTGCTGAGACTGTGCGTAACTCTGAGGCTGCCCTGCATAGCCCTGTGCGGGACGCTGCGCATATCCCTGCTGCTGGCGCGGAGCAGGTGCGCCGTATGCAGGATTCTGTGCCTGCTGCCGCTGCTTCTGCACATGACGGCAGTCCGGGAACTTTGTCGGCTCGGTGCCGAGCGGATCGACCTTTGCAGTTGTTTCACCGTTATAGGTCTCATGCTTGACCGTGGCGATCAGGCAGCGTCCGCAGAGTGCCTGCAAAAACTGTTCCAGCGATTCAAAGGACTGCCCGCTCGGAATCTGCGCCGCCCGGCTCACCGCCATGAGCTGCGCGAAGTTGAAGCCGTCCACCTGCTCGTCCGCCGGAGTCGGTTCGCGCTTGCGCCAGATGTCGATGAACAGCACGCGGTTCTGACAGTCCTGCTGAATGTCATTGCGGATCGTCAGCATCAGACTGACCTTGTACTTGCCGTTTTTCGTCTGCCTGATCTCCGCATTCGTGATGATCGCCTCGTAATTGCCCTGCGGCACAAGACTGCCGCCCTGCGGAATGTTCTCGTAATTTGTACCAAATCCCATGATTCAGCCCTCCATAATCAGTTTGATTGCTTCCTCCGGAGAGCGTGCAATTCCGGCGATTGCGCCGTATGCCCGCATCTGCTCCAGAAAATGCCTTTGCTTTTCGGAAGCGCGGCCGCGCTTCGTCTTGACCTCGATGAATACTGCTCTGCCGTCAGATTTCCGGACACCGCAAAGGTCGGAAAAGCCCTTCGGCAGACCGTCAATTTTGCGGAGATTGATCAGCACTGTCTGCTTGTATTCTTTGGAATACACAAGATCGCCCTGCCAGAAATCGCCGCTGTTTGTCCGGAAGATCGCGCAGGTCGGTGATACCGCTGCGCGGATGCGGTTCTGTATTAAGTGCTCATTCATTCGTTCTCCTTCCGGTCGGGCAGGAAAGCTGCCGTTTTCCGTTCGCTTCATTCCCGTATCGGCTGCGGGCACTGCCCGCTCATGCTCCATGCAGCAGCCCCCTTTGCTTTGCCTGAAAATACGCCCAGCCCGGCTTATAGCCCATCATGCGGGCATATTCCAGCAGCTCGCCGTAACTCCGGCATTCGTCCGGCGTCTTGGTGTTGACGGTGAAGCCCTTGATCTGCACGAGCTCTGTTTCGGTTTCCTGCTCGATCGCCTTGCGCACTTTGCGCTCGACAGCCGCGCCGCAATACGGACACGCTTCAACCGGCTCGCCGTCCTTTTTGAGCGGGAATACTGCATAGCATTCCTTGCAGGTATAGAACTTGTCCTCTTCGGCAGCGGTTTCCTGCTTCATGCCCTTGCGCTTCGGTTTTCCTTCGAGCGTCCATTCGCGGTCATCGTCCGGCATCCCGTGCCGTGCATAGTTGCCGACATGGTCGAGGATTACTGCACGCTTGCCCCTGCGGTATCGCATACAGCGCATGGCCTGCTGGATGAACAGCGTTAGGCTCTGCGTCGGACGGAGCATGATGACGCAGGAACAGTCCGGCACATCAAAGCCCTCGGAGATCAGATCAACATTGCAGAGAATGTCGATCGCGCCGCGCCGGAATTCCTCAACAATTTTCGCACGCTCCGCCTTCTTCATCTGCCCGTCGATGTGTGCAGCGTCAATGCCCGCCTCGCGGAACTGCGCTGCCATTGCCTGCGAGTGCTTGACCGTTGTGCAGTAGCAGACCGCCTGCATTCCGTCTGCAAATTTGCGGTAATAGCTGATGACATCGCCGTAGACCTTGCTTTCGAGCATGATTTTCTCGGCGGATTTCGCATCGAATTCACCGCGCCGCACCTTGACGGTCGAGAGGTCGGCAACATCCGGCGCATAGTAGTCATACGGCGCGAGACAATGGTTCTCGATCAGCCATTTCGCGCTGACACCGATCACCAGATCGTCATTGACATCGCTGAGCCCGCTTCCGTCCAGTCTGATCGGCGTTGCCGTCACACCGACACGGTATGCGTCACGGTAGTAATCGTAGATCTTCTGGTAGCTGCTCGCCTTGCTGTGGTGATTCTCGTCCGTGATGATCAGCGTAGGCACGGGGATTTTGCCCAAGCGGTGACAGGCAGTCTGCACCATCATGATGCGGACAAAGCGCATATCGACACCCCACCAGAGGAAGGTACGGAGAATCTGCTCACACAGCTCCTTGCGATGCACCAGAAAGAGGATGTACTTGCCGCCCGTTGCTGTGCGTTTTGCCATTTCCGCTACGATCACGGACTTGCCGCCGCCGCACGGGAGCACGATGCACGGTGCGCGGTGTCCGGTGCGCCACGAGCGCGACACACCGTTCACCAGATCAATCTGATACGGTCTCAATTGCCCCATTTTGTATCACTCCCTTCTGAAAGCACCCCGCGAAAACGGGGATTTGTTGCACGTTTGCGTGCAACTTTCACACAATTTTCATTTATTGAGGCAGATTCTGCCTCTTTTTCTGCATTACCCGCCTGCAGGCGCAGCCCCAGCAAAGCGGTATGCCGTATGTCCGCGCCGTTCCCTCGGCAATCTCTCCGGCGGATTTATCGCGCACTGCTGTGACCGGTCTGCCGCAGTCTGCGCAGATGATCTGAGGCATCATGCCGTAATACTCGCGGATTGCACCGTCCACAGCTTTCAGATCGTTGTCGATATACATCGCCGGGAACAGCCCCATCGGGGATTTGCAGGTGTCGCGGCCGTCTGTCTGCGTTGCGAAGTAGTAATGCCCGTCCTGCACCGAGGTTTTCAGCACGATCGTGAACATTCCCTCGACGGTGATCTTCTCATCGAGCAGCTTGCCGATCGTCTTGATCTTCTGCCGCCCGTTCTCGTCCGTGTCGATGTGGCTGAGGAAGTAGACCGTCACATCCTGCGGCAGAGAGAGCACGCTCCGCACGAGCGTCCAGAAGCTCTGCCCGATTTCCGTGAATTTGTCATAGCTCTTTTCCTTTGCGCGGCGCATGAATTCGTTTGCCATAAGATACTGGCAGTCATCAATGACGATGATCTTCGCGGCCACGCTGCGCAGAAATCGGTCAATATCGGGGTACTGATCGGAGCAGAGCGTCTGCGTAAACTGCGTCCGGAATGGGAGCGCCTTGCAGCCCACATTGACCAGCGCGATTTCGTCCGCGTCGAAATTCCGCAGGGATGCAGATTTCCCGCTGCCGGAATATCCTAGAATCAGAATCGGTAATCCCATATTGCACCTCACTTGATAATCAGCGATTCCGTGCGGCCGAGCGCTGCGCCGTTGATCGTTTCGCCGGATTGCAGCGCCTTTTTGATCGCGGTCTTGTCGAGCTCCGGCGGCTT
>Ga0247608_10001267_pt1 | contig 35740 bp, 27 predicted proteins | sample 176DNAGHGlowgp2_FD_193490 | JGI IMG/M metagenome (GOLD analysis project Ga0247608, IMG submission 193490) | Sheep rumen microbial communities from Palmerston North, Manawatu-Wanganui, New Zealand - 1766 DNA GHGlow gp2 | ecosystem: Host-associated > Mammals > Digestive system > Stomach > Rumen ...
GCTTTAGCTGCGTCTCTGCGCAGGATTAAATTGGCGATAGAAATAAGCTCTGCGCACTCTGCGCCTCTGCGTGGATAATGAGACATCCGAAAGTTGAGTAATTAAAAAGTGAAAAGTGATATGGCTTTTTAAGCGTTTCGCCTGCAAAGTTAATGATTTTGTGGGATTCTTTCATCTATTTCAATTCTCATTTTTTTACTTTCGGTGGAATACTGCTATTCTAATTATCCCAATCTATAGGGTCTGGCTTAGGCCCCAGTCCCTATAGTTCGGGCGATGAAAATGAAAAACTTTGTCTTTCATTTTGTTTTGAATAAATCTGTCACGACTCGGAAAAGCTCGAACAAGCTTGGCTTTTCGCTCGCTGCTCCAGATTTTCCGCTTACTTAGTCGTAACTTTGGCTCTGCCGAAGTTAGCAGTTTCACTGACTCCTTTGGGGAGATAAATCTCCCGTCGTCGCAAACCGCGCTACGATTTCGCGCGGTCGTTCGGGAAAAAACTGAAAAACTTCGTCTTTCATTTTGTTTTCCGCTCACTTAGTCGTAACTTTGTCCCCAAATGGACGAAGAACAACGTAGTCACAACGATTTTGAAGGTAAATCGGGCAGCCAGATGCTGGCCGAAGTGGGTCGTTTGCTGCTCCTGCTGCTTGGCAAAATGCTGAGAGCGTTGGGGCGGCTTATTTTGCGTGCGCTGAAATACTTGCTGAAGCTGTTGTGCAAAGGCCTGCTCTGGCTGATTGACGCAACGGGTAGGGGCATCGAGCGCTTGCAGGCATTCTGGAAAGACAACGACACGCAGGAAAAGCTTCGCAAGATGCGGGGTGCACTGGTGTGTGCCGGACAGCAGCTGTGGGCATGGACGAAGCAGGCAGCTGTCGCTACATGGACAGGACTGTTGTGGACAGCTCAGCACGTGATGAAGGGTACGGTGTGGCTGTGCCAAAAGACTGTGCAGGGCATCATCCATCTTGGACCTACGCTGCGTGCCGTCGGACGTGGCTTGAAGCGGTCAGCAAAGGCTGTCGAACGCTGGTTTAGAGCTGTGTGGCGTGCCATTCGAAAGGGGCATGTACAACGTCAGCGGGCGTACCATCGGTTTCGTAAAAACAAGGGTTTCAAGGGTCTGCTTATCGACATCGGTAACTGGTTGCGTGGACAGATTCGTGACTATGTGGATGAGGAACCCCTTCAGCAATTGCCTGCTTCGGGGACGAATACAGTGGTGGACGATGATGAGAATGTGGCTGATGACGACGATGATGACCCGTTCCGCAATATGAGCGAACAGGTGCAGCAATCAAAGGTCGGTTCGTGGGGACGCAGCCTTTATAATGCGATGAAACGAGTGGTGGAGGACTAAAGGTATAAAAGGTATATATATGAATAAAAGAAACTATACATCAGCAGAACTGTTCACCCCTCCTTTGGAGGGGACGGGGGAGGTCGTTAGGGGAGGCCTGAGAGGTTTTCTTCTGGCTATTCTGCTCTTTGCGATGGTGATGCCTGTCAAGGCGGTGATGAAGGAGCGTGACCTGGCCCGCACGCTGGGTGTGCTTCGTCTGGAGCTTCAGCGCAACTATAAGGAGCAGAAAGAGTTTATGGCCCGCTACGAGATGATGAGCAAGGGTCAGCATGAGCAACTCGTGGAATACATGAAGCGGAGTGAGCAGATTGGTCTGATTCTGTATTCGCAACGTACGGACTTTACTTTCGATATGGCCTATGCTTGTCAGCAGGCAACCGACTTGTACAAAGAGCTGCACAAGACGAACTTGCCCTACGAGCAGGTGAAGCAGCGTCTGATGGCCGAGGTGGCTCGTTACGACAGCCTGATTGTGGCGTTGTCGGCTCTGCCGCCTGCCATTGTCGATACGCTTGTTGTGGACAACCTGGAACACCTTGCCAGCGAAATCGGCAACTCACTGACTGTGGAGGAGAAGGAAGTTCCTTACGAACTGACTGCCGCCGAGTTGAAGAATCGGCAAGACTGTCTGAAGTATGCGCGTGCCTTGCGCAACAACTTGAAACGCCAGATTATTTCGCTTGAAAAGGATAACCAATACTATCAGGATGTAGCGGCGCAAGTGGAACGCCTGAATAATTATGCCCGACAAAGATATACCGACCTTCAGAACAGCATCTACAAGAATGCAGGTACGAACTATGTCAAGATGCTCACTCGCCTGCCGTTCTACCTCAAGATGGTGCAGCGCGACTTCTCCGACAAGTATCTGCCGCTGAGCAGCAAGGGCAACTATTCCGAATGGCGCGGCCCGATTGTGTTGGGTGTGAGCATCTTCATGCTCTTCTACATTCTGATTGCCACGTTGTTGAGTTATGTCGTGATGCGAGGCGTGCCCAGACTCCTCCATTTCTTTGCACCGAAGACATTCCAAAAGATACGCACCAAGATTGAGCATCGCATCATGAGTGCGGAGGAATATGAGCAGAAAAAGCCTATCATCACCCTCGCAGTCGGTGTGGCCCTGTTTGCGCTGGCCATCATGATTGTGCAGCAGTTCATGTATCGCAATCTGTTCATCATGGCAGCCGACCTGATGATTAACATTGCTTGGCTCATGGAGGCTATCCTCGTGTCGCTGCTCATTCGTCTGAAGGGCGAACAAGTGAAGGTCGGACTGCGACTCTACCTGCCGTTCATCACGATGGCATTCATCGTCATCGTGTTCCGCATCGTGCTGATACCGAACTCTCTGGTCAACCTGATTTATCCGCCCTTGCTTCTCATCTTTGTTTTTTGGCAAATATCTCGGCAAGGCAAATATCGTGCTCGCTTGCCGCTGAGCGATGCGCTTTACTCCAATATCTCGCTGGCAGCAATGATTGTTGGCTGCATCTGCTCGTGGGTGGGCTATACACTGTTGGCTGTCCAGATAATGATTTGGTGGACCTATCAGCTGGCTGCCATTCAGACGATTACTTGTCTGTACGACCTCACTTCGATGTATGAGGAGCGCGTGCTGACAAAGAAACTACTCAGCGTGGGCGAAAACCGTATTGCTGCAGCCGAGGAAGATCTGCCGAAGTTGATTCGGAAGGGGTATTTCTTTACTCACACCTGGCTCTTCGACCTGGTTCGCATCACGATTATCCCTGTGATAGCCGTCGTTTCGGTGCTGGCCTGCATCTATTGGGCTGCAAAGATATTCGAAATGACGACGATTGTCGAGCACATCTTCTTCTACAACTTCATTGATCAGACAGGAGTTATCCAGTTGTCGCTGTTCAAACTTTGTCTCGTCATAGCCCTGTTCTTCGTATTCCGCTACCTGAACTATGCCATTCGTTCCTATTATCATCATTGGTATCTGAAGGCAAAGCAGGGTGACGGCGACTTCAACGAAACCTTGGCTCGCAATGTCATCGCCATTCTGGTGTGGGGCATCTATTTCTGGCTCTCTCTCGTGCTGCTGCAAGTGCCCAAGAGCGGCATCTCGATTGTGACGGCAGGTCTGGCGACAGGTATGGGTTTTGCGATGAAGGACCTGCTCGAAAACTTCTTCTACGGCATCTCGCTCATGACCGGACGTGTGAGGGTAGGGGATTACATCGAGTGCGACGGCGTGCTGGGAAAAGTTGAAAGCATCACTTACCAGAGCACACAGATTGCGACGCTGGATGGCAGTGTGATTGCTTTCCTCAATTCATCCCTCTTCACCAAAAACTTCAAGAACCTCACACGCAGCAACGCCTATGCCATGGCGAAAGTATCCATCGGAGTGGCGTACGGTTCGGACGTTGAGGCTGTCCGCTCGATGCTCATCAAAGCTGTGGAACGTCTGCGTACAAAGACCGACGACGGCCGTCAGCTTATCGACCCCGCCAAGCCTGTCGGTGTGTCTTTCTCCGACTTTGGCGACAGCAGTGTCGATCTGACTGTCTATGCTTGGGTGCTCGTCGATCAGCGCATTTCCTTCATGTCCAAGGCACGCGAGGTCATCTACAACACCCTTCGGGAAAATCAAGTGGAGATCCCATTCCCGCAGCGCGATGTCTATCTCCGACAAATTGCTCCTGCCAACTGACTCCTTTCATGATGTCCTAAAAAATACAATAAGTGTCGGCAGAAAAAGTCTTTTCGTGCTGTTTTTTGAAAAAAATGCACGGGAAATGCAAAAAAAACAGTTTTTCTGAATGCAGTCTTAAAAAAATGTATTACTTTTGCGTTCGCATAGCGTCATGAAACAACACGCCCTGCGAAATAGCACCACAAGACAGCTAATAATTAAACACTCATATTTATGGAAATCAAGAAATCTAAAAAAGCGGATCTCGAGCGCACCAAGACCACCGGCCTGCTGATCGGTTACATCTTTGCGCTGGCAGTCATCTTCGCATGCTTTGAGTGGACAACTCGTGAGTTTGCGGAGACCGAACCCGTTGTTTACGCCGCGTATGCAACGATGGAGGAAGAAATTGTGCCTATCACACAGCCCATCTTTACTGCAGCTCCGCCACCACCAGCCGACACCCCCCCAGTGGCCGAAATCCTGGACATCGTGAAGGATGACGTGGAGATTGAGGAAGAAACCATTCAATCGACTGAGGACACGCATGAAGCAGTCTCTGGACCTTCGGCTCCCGTTACTGGTGCTGTCATGACTGGTCCTGCCGTTGTTGCCGAAGAAATCGTCGAGGACGAAATCTTCCAAACCGTCGAAGTGATGCCTCAGTTCCCTGGCGGCGACGCAGCTCTGCTCAAGTGGATGCACGACACCATGAAATATCCTTCGTATGCACAGGACAACGGTATCCGTGGTACGGTGCTCGTCGGTTTCGTGGTCAACAAGGACGGCTCGGTGGTAGAACCGAAAATCCTGAAGTCGGTTGATCCCTCGCTCGACAAGGAAGCCCTCCGAATGCTGAGCCTCATGCCGAAATGGATTCCTGGCAAGCAGCGCGGCAAACCAGTTCGCGTACGTTATCAGGTGCCTATTCGCTTCGTGCTTAACTAATCTACACGTTAGCGAAACCAATAAGGTAAAGACAATACTTAAGCATAAGTCGCATAACGTCTGTCGTTGTGCGACTTTTTTTATAGACAGTTACTATGTTTACATTCAATCAACTACTTGACAAGGTCAATGACGCCGTAGCAGCGCTCGAATGCAATCAACAGCCCGACCGCCTCTATGAACCCATCCGCTACGAACTCTCGCTGGGCGGAAAGCGAATCCGTCCCGTGCTGATGCTCATGGCTTACCAACTCTATCGTTTCGATGTCGAAACTATTATGCCGCAGGCACTCGCCCTCGAGACGTATCATAACTTCACTCTTCTGCACGACGATGTGATGGATCGTGCCGACATGCGTCGCGGACGTCCCTGCGTACATAAGGTGTGGGGCGACAACGCTGCGATTCTTTCGGGCGATGCCATGCTCATCCTCGCCTACCGGCTGATGACCGAACAACGCACCGCCGACCGTCAACCCGTTCAGCGCAACCCCATCGCCTTGGCCGAAGTCTTGCAGACATTCACCGAAGCCACCCTTGGTGTGTGTGAAGGACAGCAATATGATATAGATTTTGAGCAGCGTAGCGATGTCACCGTTGAAGAATACATGGAGATGATTCGTCTGAAAACCTCTCTCCTGCTCGGATGTGCACTGAAAATAGGTGCGCAGTTGGCCGGTGCACCCAGCAGCGATGCAGAATCCCTGTACCACTTCGGCGAAAAGATGGGACTGGCTTTCCAACTTCAAGACGACCTGCTCGATGTTTACGGGGATCCCACTATTTTTGGCAAGAAGATAGGAGGCGACATCCTGTGCAATAAAAAGACATTCATGCTGCTCAGCACCCTGCACATGGCCAACCCCGAGCAACGCGACGAACTCAATCGTTGTCTTGAAGCGGATCAGTATGACCCTGACGAAAAGATTGCAGCCGTCCGTGCCATCTACGATGCTGTCGGCATTCGCAAGGTATGTGAGCAGAAAATCGAAGCGCTCTTCGACGAAGCCCTCAGCTGCCTATCAACAGTGGCTGTCAGTGCCGAAGCAGCAGACCCCTTGCGCGAGTTTGCCCACCAACTGCTGAACCGCCAGTCGTAAACTGTCGCGTCGTTGTCTGAATTCATCAGCCCCCCCCTGATTTTTACTGCACAGTCACTCTTATTTTGAGTGCACTGCGAGTTTATTTTCAGTGCACTCTGAAAAATTTTCCACTGCACAGCAGATATTGCTCGTAGTGCACTGCGAAGAAATTGGCAGTGCACTGAAAATTTCTCTACTGTGCACCATCCGTCAAACAGCAATGCACCTTCCCCTCTTTTTCTGTTTCTCCTACTTATTATATATATGATAGACACACATACCCATCTTGATGGAGATGAATTTGTCTCCGACCTCGACGAAGTGATAGCACGTGCCCAGGCGGCCGGCGTCGAGAAGATGTTTCTGCCCAACGTCAACGAGGAGACTTGGCCACGAATCAGTCGTCTCTGCGAAATCTATCCGCAGGTGCTCTATCCTATGATCGGACTTCATCCCGAAGACGTTGACCCCACGAAGCGTAACATCACGCAGGTGCTCGACGACATGGAAGCCCTGCTTGAACAGGGTGTTCCCGTCATTGGCATCGGCGAAGTGGGACTTGACTTCTATTGGGATGAAACCTATCGCCAGCAGCAGCTCGATGCGTTTGAACGCCAGATAGGGTGGGCTGTCCGCTACGATTTGCCTCTGATGATTCATGCACGCAATGCCCATCGTGAATTGGTTGACATGATTGGACACCATGCTGCTGAGGGCCTTCGCGGGGTGTTCCATTGCTTCACGGGCACAGTTGACGAGGCCCGCCAGTTGCTTGCCTTCGACGGCTTCAAGCTCGGCATTGGCGGAGTTTCGACATTCAAGAAGTCCACCCTGCCTGCCGTGCTCAAGGAAGCTGTTCCCCTCAGCCGCGTCGTTCTCGAAACCGATTCCCCCTACATGGCGCCCGTACCTCATCGCGGACAACGCAACGAAAGTGCCTTTGTCGTTGAAGTGGCCCGAAAACTGGCTGAGGTATATGACCTGTCAGTTGAAGACATCGACCGAGTGACGACGGAAAACGCCTTACAGCTCTTTGCTGTCTCATAACCCCCGTCCTGTACCCTCAATTTGCACTCTAAAAAGTGTTTTTTACCCCAAAAACACATTTTTTTTCAATATTTTTGCAACTTTGCACCTTTGAACGATGTATCATTCGTAAAAAAATAGTATTTTTGTAGCTGATTTTGTGATTATGTCCCAAAAAAGTCGTAACTTGCACCCGTTTTTGAGACATTCACGTCAAAACAAGTAGAAGGAGAGATGCTCGAGTGGCTGAAGAGGCACGCCTGGAAAGCGTGTGACCGTCCAAAGCGGTTCGCGAGTTCGAATCTCGCTCTCTCCGCACAGGAATATAACTAAACAACAATTATTAATCATTCAAAATTTATTAACTAAAATGAAAAAAGTATTTGCAATTATTGCGATGATGGGTGTCATGACCTTCGGTATGACCCAGTCAGTTTTTGCTCAGGACGAACAGGCTGCCGATACAGCTGCCGTTGAGCAGGTAGATTCCGCTGCCGTTGACTCGGCCGCTGCTCCCGTCGAAGAGGAAGTTGAAGCTCCCGAACCTCAGGTTGAGGAAGTGGGTATGTACAAGAACCTCAAGACAAAGTTTATCGAAGGTTCTGCAGGCTTCATGGCTCTGGTTGCCATCGCCCTTGTGATTGGTCTCGCATTCTGCATCGAGCGTATCATCTACCTCTCGCTGGCTGACGTGAACGTGAAGAAGATGGTCGCAAGCATTGAAGACAAGGTCGCTAAGAACGACATCGAAGGCGCTAAGACAGTTGCTCGCGACACCCGCGGTCCTATTGCATCTATCTTCTATCAGGGTCTGCTCCGCATCGACGAAGGTATCGACTCTGTCGAAAAGTCGGCTGTTGCCTACGGTGCAGTTCAGGCTTCTAACCTCGAAAAGGGTTGCTCTTGGATCACACTGTTCATCGGTATGGCTCCGTCACTCGGATTCTTGGGAACGGTGATTGGTATGGTGCAGGCCTTCGACGACATCCAGGCTGCAGGTGATATCTCTCCGACAGTCGTTGCCGGCGGTATGAAGGTGGCCCTGCTGACAACTATCTTCGGTATCGTTGTCGCCCTGATTCTCCAGGTATTCTACAACTATATCCTTGCTAAGATTGAGAGCATGACCGCTCAGATGGAAGACTCTACCATCTCGCTGCTCGACATCGTTACGAAGTACTACGCTAAGAAGTAATTCGTTCTGCAACAGGATTTTGTTTGAATATCGTTAAACTTTTAATTGGAGAACATTCACATGAATATTGAAAAATTATCAGGATGGATTCTTAAGGGCTTGATGGCTGTGACCGTCATCGTCTTTGCCCTCTTCATGCTGGTGGGTTTCGACACTCCCTACGAAGAGAATCCGAAGATGAATGCGCCACTCCTGACCGACGCAGTCATCATCCTCAGCATCGTGCTGGTTATTGCTGCCGCTTGCGTCACCATCTGGAGCGCATTCATGCAGTTCAAGACGGGTAATACAACGTCGAAGGACGAAGGTATTGCTGGTAAGACAGGTCTCTTTGCAACCCTCGCATTCGTTGCATCGATCGTCATCGGTATCATTGTCGGCGTAGCTAACTCGGGTGAACACCTCCTTATCAATGGTAAGGACTGGAACAATCCGACCGACATCATCCTCACCGACACATCGATGATTTCTATCGCCATCCTCACAGTGCTTTCAGTAGCTGCTGTCATCTACAGCATGGTGGCTCAGAACAAGAAGAAGTAATCACAACGTAAAAACTTGAGTAACTATGGGAAAGAAAAGAAAAATGCCAGGACTGAACACCAGTTCGACGGCCGACATCTCGTTCATGTTGCTCATCTTCTTCCTTGTGACCACTTCAATGGACACCGACCAGGGTCTCGGACGTACACTGCCGAAGCCCCCAGAGGATGACCAGTTGAACAACGAAATCAAAGTCAAGGAACGCAACATTCTCAACATCCGTATCAACAAGGACAACTACCTGATGATTGGTGACGACTATGTGACCGTTGCTGACGTGAAGGAGAGAGCAAAGGAGTTCATCGCCAACAAGGAGAACCGCAAGGACCTCCCCGAACTCAAGCCGAAGAAAATCAAGCTGCTCGGACAGCGCATGATTACCGAAAACCATGTCATCTCCGTCCAGACCGACCGCGGCACGAGCTATGGCGTTTACTTCGCAGTACAGGATGCCCTTGTGGCAGCTTACAACGAACTGCGTGACGAACTTGCTAAAGAAGAGTTTGGCGTAGTTTACGCCAACTGCACCAAGGAAGAGCAAGAAGCGATTCGTGAAGTATATCCTCAGAAGATTTCTGAGGCAGAACCTAAAAAATACGGACAGGCACTATGAGTAGATTTAATAAAAACGGCGGCAGAGAAATGCCGGAGATGAACACCTCATCTCTCCCTGACTTGATCTTCACCATCCTGTTCTTCTTCATGATGGTAACCACCATGCGTGAAGTGACGCTGATTGTGAAGTTTGACAAGCCGACAGGTACTCAGCTTGAAAAGCTCGCCCGTAAGTCCTGCACATCGTTCATCTACATCGGTCAGCCGACCGAGGCAATGCGCGCGCAGGTGGGTTCTGGTACACGTATCCAGCTGAACGACAAGTACGCTGAACCTTCCGAGGTTTACGACTACGTGAGCGCAGAGCGTAACGAACTTGCCGAAGTTGATAAGCCTTTCTTCACCGTATCGCTGAAAGCCGACCACAACACCCCGATGGGTATTATGACGGACGTCAAGCAAGTGCTACGTAAGGCTTATGCTCTGAAGATTGTCTATTCAGCTAATAAACCACGCGAGTAAACTCGATTTAGCCGCTTGGTTAACAACATCATCAAAGGAGTGGCTTCGCCTACAGCAAGCCACTCCTTTTTTAATATTCATCGCTATGAAGCAATATCTCGACCTTCTCAACCGCATTCTCACCGAGGGCGTGCAGAAGGAGGACCGCACCGGCACTGGCACGATTTCCGTGTTTGGCCACCAGATGCGTTTCGATTTGGAGAAAGGATTTCCGCTTCTCACCACAAAGAAACTGCATCTGAAATCCATTATCTATGAACTCTTGTGGTTTTTGCAGGGCGACACCAATGTGCATTACCTGCAAGAGCATGGTGTCCGCATCTGGAACGAATGGGCTGACCCCGATGGCGGGTTGGGGCACATCTATGGTTACCAGTGGCGTTCATGGCCCGACTACAACGGTGGCCACATCGACCAAATCACCGACGTGGTGAACCAGATTAAGAACAATCCCGACTCGCGTCGCATGATTGTTTCGGCTTGGAATGTCGCCGACTTGGGGAACATGAACTTGCCTCCGTGCCACGTGCTGTTCCAGTTCTACGTGGCCGATGGCCGTCTCTCGTGTCAGCTCTATCAACGCAGTGCCGACACCTTCCTGGGTGTTCCGTTCAACATTGCCAGCTACTCGCTGCTGACGATGATGATGGCGCAGGTTTGTGGTTTGCGGCCAGGCGACTTTGTCTATACAACAGGCGATACGCACGTCTATCTCAACCACATCGAACAGGTGAAGTTGCAGCTCACCCGCACGCCACGTCCCCTTCCGACGATGCGCATCAATCCCGAGGTGAAGGACATCTTTTCCTTCCAGTACGAAGATTTCACCCTTGAGGGCTACGATCCCTGGGATCATATCAAGGGCGTAGTGAGTGTGTAAAGCCTCACCCCCTAACCCCCTCTCCGAAGAGCGAGGGGGAAGCCTGCAGCGGGAGAACGAAAGAATATATTAAAAGTATATGAGAATATCTATTATTGTCGCCATTGCCGAAAATCGTGCCATCGGCTTCGAGAATCATCTGCTTTATCGTCTGCCCAACGACCTGAAACGTTTCAAGGCTTTGACGAGCGGACACACCGTTGTGATGGGTCGTCGCACGTTCGAATCCCTGCCGAAGGGTGCATTGCCCAATCGGCGTAACATCGTGCTTTCCACCACGCAGGCGTCTTTTCCTGGTGCCGATACGTTTCCCACGCTCGAAGCAGCGCTGAAGGATTGCCACATGAGGGCAGCTCTGCATGATGTGCAGGCACAGGACGTGTATGTGATTGGAGGAGCCAGTGTCTATGAGCGTGCTCTTCCGTTTGCCGACCGTCTCTGTCTGACTTATGTCTATGACACCCCGACTGAGGCCGATACGTTCTTTCCCGAAATTGACATGACTCAGTGGAAAGAGGTTTGGCGCGAAGAGCACGAAGCCGACGAACGCCATGCACAACGATATGCGTTCGTGGACTACGAACGTTACCACGATTGAGTTGAAACCACGAATGACACGAATGACACGAATAATATATGTTTTTCTCATTCACAGAAAAAATTCGTGTCATTCGTGTCATTCGTGGTTTCGAGTTATTATTTGCTCCCTTTCCGCCGGTTACATTCTCGGCATAGCATTTGACAGTTTTCTTCGACAGTGCGGCCACCATCGCGCCAGGGTGTGATGTGGTCACCCTCCATAAATACGTAGTCAAATTCCTTGCCGCACAGAGGGCAAATATGATTCTGCTTTTCCCAGACAGCCAGCTTGATGTCCTCGGGGAAGGCACGCAGGTCGAGGTAGTGTTCGTCGCCCGTGAGCACATAGGGGATGATGCCTGCCTGCTTCTGAATTTCGCTGTCGCGCATGAGTTGTGAAATCTGTTCACCGATGGCAACCGTGTCGAGCGTCTTGCTGCCATACCGGTCGTAGAGCATCGCCCAGTCGAGTCCTTTCATGATTTTCTTGAACCGGCGCATGTCGAAGTTCGTGATTGTCCAGTTGAGCACGTTCTGGAAGTAGGTCCACAGATTGTTGGCGTTCGGGTCGTGCTGATGGTCAGCCATATAGCCGACAGCACTCTGCAGCTTACCTTCGCGCCGTTCGTGGTCGGCCATCCATTCCAGTGCTTTCTTCAGAAAGTCCTGACGGATTGGAGTGCCGTTCACAAGATCCTTTCCCAGTCGCCATGCACCGCAGTTCGACTTCGAGAAGTGACGCTTGGCGTCGCTGACGAAGGGCCCTGCATAGATGGCATTGTTGATTTCCTGCTCGTTCAGTGGTTTACCGGCGAGGTTGATGGTCTGAAACCATTCCAGTTTCTCACTCGGCTCGCCTTCGCACACATACACCGTCAGCTGATAGTCGAGGATGCGCTGCTGAATGTCCGCGGGTTGGTTGAAGAAGTTCTTGAAGTCGTAGGCGAACTTGCCAGCCACGTATTCGCAGAGCGAGAGAGTGCGTTGCTGACCGTCCATCACCTCGTAGGGACATTCGGCATCGTCCGAGCGTCGCACCCAGTACATCGTGTTGAGCGGATAGCCGTGCAGCACGGTATTGATGACGGCGCGTTGTTCTTTCTCGTTGTAGATAAACTCGCGTTGATAGGGTGGGCGGATGTCGAGTTTTCCGTCGTAGCCCCGCACGCCTTGTTCGTCGTTGTTGACATAACCGCGGACAATCTCGCCCACCGTTATCTTTCGTTCTTCAATGGTCATCATAATGTTTCTGTTTTGAGTGTGGACGTCCACGCTCCCAGTCTTACTGCTGGGGGTGTTTATTGCGGATGAGGATGCGGCTGTATTGTCTTTTTCCTTTTACGACTCCACAGCCTCCTCTATCTTCTGGATGAACTGAGTATCCCACTAAATCTAATACATCCTTTGGAGCACAGGCACGTGTATTTCCACTTGCCTGCCATATTATTTCAAATTGTTCAGGATTATATTTGTCGAGAAATGTAATAGGTACCCCCATAATGCCTGCATAGTCCAAAGGTATATCTGAGGTCTTATTAACATTTATCGCGTTATAGTTGTCAAAGGTAGGATAGTCATTTGGATTGTATTTGCAGACGAGGTCAATGAACTCATTTCGTTTCGGAATATCTAAGTTAGTAAACCAATGAACACCCGAAACTCTTATCATCCCTTCGCGGTGGTCATTTGCTGTTGCTGTATCTTGATATGGAGAAACAAAATGTGCAGCTCCTCCTTTAAAGCCATATCCTAACCAAATCTTATTGTTTATGACGTAGGGAAATATCTCCTTATATATAATAGCACCCTGGTTCCCCACTATCAAAAACTTCTTTTCGTACTCCATTAGCTGTGCGACATATTCGCGGAAGAGGGAGAAGGGTGGGTTAGTGACGACGATGTCTGCCTGCTTCAGCAGTTCGATGCACTCGGGGTCGCGGAAGTCGCCTGTCTTGAGCGTGCTGAGCACGTTCTTGTCGTTTTGCAACAGGTAGCGGACGTCGCTGAGATCGACGGCTCCGTCACCGTTCAGGTCGCGCACTTCCGTAATCTCCACCTTGTAGGCAATTTTCTTCGGTTCGCTGAAGCCGTCGCCAAAGTCGAGCATCAGTTCGTTGCCCTGCACGGGCGAACCGTTGTAGCAGGTGCAGATAAGCCGTTTCAACCCCAGTTGGTTGAACCGCAGGGCAAAGTACTTGAAGAAGTTCGATTCGTACGGGTCGTCGCAGTTGCAGAGAATCGTCTTGCCACGGAAATGCGGCCAGTAGTGTTGCAACTCGCGTTCGATGTCAACGAGTTGGGTGTAGAACTCGTCTTTCTTTGCCGTCTTGGCGGCATTCAGATTTTTGTTAGCCATGGTGTGATGATAGTCGTTTCGGAGCATCAGACTATCAATCACGCCAAGACGCAAAAAGGCGCGATGTACCTTATTGCGTTCAGCTATGAGGCAGCCTCGGATGGAAACCTCAGTCACCTAATAAGAATACACCACACCTAAGTGTTGGTGCATCTCCATTATTAGGCAACTGAGCTGTCCAAACGAACACCTCAATCACAATTATTTCTGTGCGTTGTTTATTTCCAAGAAGTTTCCGAGGCTTTTGGCTGAACGCGAAATAATAGCGATGCTTACGGAATCCGGTATTTCTCTTCCGAATCCGTTGCAAAATTACTGTTTTTCAAGAAAAGCACAAAATGGATTTCCAAAAACTTTTGCAGTAGAGGGTCGTAAGACAGGAATAATCATGTTTGGAATTGGGATTTCTTTTAAAGACAACATGAGACAACAAAGGACAACTTAAGACAACCTTTAATTGATTTTTAAGAACATATTGTCCCTTGTTGTCCTTTGTTGTCTCATGTTGTCTTCAAAAAAAACCAAAAGTTAGTTGCGATTTTGATAACTACGCGTCGCTGTGGTTACCGCCTGAGAATCGCGTAAAAGTCAGCGACCGCCCCTTCGTTGGCAAATATCGCCTTCACAAAGCACCAAACGGAGGCGCCCAAACCGAGCACGTACGGCCCTTTTGTCGGCAAAGCGCCGTCTGAGCGTCGGCAGTCGGCGGTCGAACTGTCGGCAGACGGCGCACTGACCGACCAGCAGATGGCGCTTTGCCAACCGTCAGACTGCGCTCTGCCGACGCTCAGACGGCGGACAAACGATAGGTATGTCGGCGCTTTGCTTGCAGTTTGTCGGCGGACAAACGACATGTCGTCGGCGGACAGATGCCAATCACAGTAGGGGCGGGTTCCCGCCCAACGAATGCTGGCATCCCGTTTTGTCGGATTCCCTATCAAAAATTTTCGTTTTTTTTGTGTTTTTCGTTGTTGCAATTCTGCGTTTTTCCGTTGCCAAAATCCTATTTCGCCCGAATTTCTCCCACAAAAAAAGGGTGTTGATATGTTAAAATCAGTGATTATTTAACATAACAACACCCCGAGTGTTTAACTATCCGATTTCCGCTATTTGCGGGCATTGCGGATGATGGCGAGGCATTCGCGGCATTTGTCGGTGACGTACTGCCAGTCTTCTGCCTCGACCTTGTCCTTGGGGAAGAGCTTGCTGCCCATACCCACGCAGAAGACACCTGCGCGGAACCAGGCTGTAAGGTTCTCCTCGGTGGGGGCTACGCCGCCCGTGACCATGATTTTGGACCATGGCATCGGAGCCTTCAGACCTTTGACGAAGGCGGGACCATAGACGTCGCCTGGGAACACTTTGGTCAGGTCGCAACCCAGTTCCTGTGCCTTACCTACTTCGCTTACCGAGCCACAGCCAGGGCAATAGGGCACGAGACGGCGGTTGCAAACAGGGGCCACATCGGGGTTGAACAAGGGACCGACCACGAAGCAGGCACCGAGCTGGATGTAGAGTGCGGCGGTCGCAGCATCGACTACGCTGCCCACACCCATCGCCATCTCGGGACATTCGGCGGCAGCATATTTTACACACTCTGCAAACACTTCGTGGGCGAAGTCGCCGCGGTTGGTGAACTCAAAGGCGCGCACGCCTCCATCGTAGCAGGCCTTGATGACCTTTTTTGCTACTTCTGCGTTTTTGTGATAGAACACGGGTACCATGCCTGTGTCGCTGATCTTGGCCATGACAGCCAGTTTATCGAATCGAGCCATCTTTAAAAGTACAAATTACAAAGTACAAAGTACAACGAAGCAAAAAAATAAAGTACAAATTACAAAGTACAACGAAGCAAAAAATAAAGTACAAATTACAAAGTACAACGAAGCAAAAAATAAAGTACAAGGTACAATGAAGTACGATCAATTATTGATTGATTCTCTCTCGCATTGTTTTAATTGCCGCAACAATTATTTTAAGTAATTCTAAGGACTCTTGATACAAAGGCTCAACTTTGTGAGGAGGGAGAATCTCTGTAGCCATAATGACATCAAGCCACATGGATGTTTCATCCAATTCCTCTTCAACCATTTTCAATTTGTTGACGAAGTCTTTTTCAGATTTTCCAATACATGCGGCACGATAATTGGCATACGGTGATGTTCCAGAGCGTACAACTTGCTTTGCTATTGCATTGGATGCATTTGTCGACGGCATCTGATTGACCATTCGTACAATTCTGATTGAAAAGTCTCGAAATCGGGATTTTAGCTCGTCTTTGTACATCTTTAGCTTCGTTGTACTTTGTACTTAGTCCTTTGTACTTGAAATTATCTCTGAACTCTGCCGCTGGCGTTGCCGCCTGCGAGAACCTTCACTTCTTCTTCGGATACGAGGTTGAAGTCGCCTGGGATGGTGTGCTTGAGGGCAGAGGCAGCCACGGCAAATTCGAGGGCTTCACCCTGTGTCGCCATGGTGAGCAGACCGTGGATGAGTCCGCCGCTGAACGAGTCGCCACCACCCACACGGTCGATGATGGGATTGATGTCGTAGCGCTTCGACTGGTAGAACTCCTTCCCGTCGTAGATGAGGGCTTTCCATCCGTTGTGGCTGGCGCTGAAGCTTTCGCGCAGGGTCGAGACGACGTACTTGAAGCCAAATTCCTGCATCATCTGACGGAAAATGCCTTCGTAGCCGGCTGCGTCGGTCTTGCCACCCTCGACATCTGCATCGGGCTTAAAGCCCAGACAGAGTTCGGCGTCTTCCTCGTTGCCGATGCACACATCGACATACTGCATGAGCGGACGCATGATGCTGATGGCCTTCTCCGACGTCCACAACTTCTTGCGGAAGTTGAGGTCGCAGCTCACGGTCACTCCATGTCGCTTGGCGGCAATGCAAGCCTGACGCAGACATTCGGCCGAGGCGTCGCTGATGGCCGGCGTAATGCCTGACCAGTGGAACCAGTCTGCTCCCTCGAAGATGGCGTCGAAGTCGAAATCCTCGGGGCTGGCTTCGGCAATGCTTGAGTTGGCACGGTCGTAAATCACTTTCGAGGGACGCATCGAGGCACCTGTCTCGGCATAGTAGAGGCCAACACGGTTGCCACCACGGACAATGAAGTCGGTGTTGACACCATACCGACGCATGCCGTTCACAGCCATCTGACCGATTTCGTGCTTGGGCAGCTTGCTGACAAAGTAGGCGTCGTGTCCGTAGTTTGCCAAGCTGATTGCTACATTGGCCTCACCGCCGCCAGGAGTGACACAGAGTCGGTCCACCTGCACGAAGCGGTAGTTGCCCTCGGGCGAAAGACGCAGCATGAGCTCGCCCATTGTAATAACTTTAGCCATAAAAATAGGTATAATAAGTTGTTGGATAGCCTTTAACTGTGGGCAAAGTTACGACAAAAAAGTGAAAAGTGAAAAGTGAAAAGAGAAAAATGCTTTTGTTTTTGCCGAACGAAAGGATTATATTCAATTTTTGTTGGGTTTATCGCACACTTCCGTCGTTTTTTTCGTATCTTTGCAAGAGAAAAGAAAAAGTACCGCCATGGAACTACAATCGAAAGTACGTATTAAGGATATTGCCGAACGCGCCGGTGTATCGGTCGGCACGGTCGATCGCGTCATTCACGGACGTACCAATGTGTCGAAGGCCAGCCTGCTGAAAGTGCAGAAAGTGTTGGACGAGATTAACTACGTGCCCAATCACTATGCCAGTGCACTGGCCAGCAACAAGACTTACAACTTTGCAGCCATCCTGCCGATGCACGAGGTTGACAGCTATTGGGCGCGAGTTGAGAACGGACTGATCGACGGCCTTCGCCGTTATCAGGACTTCAAGATTACGTTCAAGATTTTCCGCTACGACCCCTTCAACGACGATTCGTTCGAAGCACAGGCCCAGCAGTTGGTCGATTCCAAACCCTTTGCGGTCATCATCGGTCCCATCTTCAGTCATGGCATCATGTCGAAGTTCATCGACCGACTCACGGAGATGAACACGCCTTACGCGCTGATCGACTCCAATTGGCCTGAGTTTCACCCCGTCACCTTTTATGGTCAGGACTCGGTGCGCAGCGGGGAGTTTGCAGCCCGCATCACGACGATGGCAGCTGCCGGTGCCAAGCGTATTGCCCTGTTCAAGATTATCGGCGAGGGTCGTGTGGCCAGCCGCCAGCAGCTCGACCGCGAAGCTGGTTTCCGACGCTACATGCAGGAGCACAGCCCCAAGACCGAGATTGTGGTGCTCAACCTTTATGCCTACGACAAAGAAGGTATGAAGGAGTTGCTGCGTGACTTCTTTACAAACTATCCCGACATTAAGTACGGTCTGTCGTTCAACTCCAGCATTCACAAGGTGGCAGAGTTTTTACGCGACGAGATGCCTCGCCATAAGCGTGTTTCGCTCCTCGGCTACGATGCCATCGATGCCAATGTGCAGTGCATCAAGGACGGCAGCGTTGATTTCCTCATCGCACAGCATCCGCAGAAGCAGGGCTTGAACTGTTTGCGCACCATGGTCAACGCCTGTGTGCTCAACATGAAGCAGAAGGTGGAACACTACGTGTCCATCGAATTGCTGACGAAGGAAAACATCGACTTCTATAAGGACTAAAAGACATACCAACAGACGCACTCCTACAGACCCACCCCCAGCCCCTCCCTTGTAGGGAGGGGAACAGACCCACCCCCAAACCCCTCCCTACAAGGGAGGGGAGTATATACAAAGTCCCCTGCAAGCATCAAGTGTTTGCAGGGGATTCATATTGATAGTCTTAGTAACCACTCCCCTCCCTACAAGGGAGGGGTCGTGGGTGGGTCTGGAGTGGGTTGGGTTGCTCTGTTGGTGGGTATAGCCTAATTCTATTTCAGGATATTATACAGCAGCGAAGCCACGGAGATGATGATGCTGACTGAGGTGAACCACAGGGAGGTTTCTGTACCGATGCCTGAGTTCTTGGCCTTGGTCTTGTTGGGTGTGACATACACGACATCGTTCTGCTGCAACTGGTAGAAGGGCGAAGCAATGACGTTGGCATCGTTCAGGTCAACCTCGTTGATTGTCTTGCGACCCTGGGCATCCTCACGGATAATCTTCACGCAGTCACGCTTACCGTAGATGGTCATGTCGCCAGCCATTGCTAGGGCTTCGAAGATGTTCAGTTTGCCGTTCGTTGCTGTATATACGCCGGCGCGTGTCACTTCACCCAGCACAGCCACTTTGTAGTTGGCCATGGTCACCGTGACGATGGGCTTGCGGTTCAGGAACTGCGGGTAGATGCGGCTGGCAATGTATGCCTCCAGTTCCGTCTTTGTTCGTCCACCCACTGAGATCTCGCCCAGCATGGGGAAGTCGATGGTGCCCTCGTTGCTGACCAGGTATTGCTGCAGGCTGCGCTGCGACGAAAGACGCTGTCCCACACCATTTGTATTGCCGGTCGGGTCGGCCTGGATGGTGAGGTTGAAGATCATGGCAGCCGTTTCGTCCTCGGGGCAGTTAACGGTAATCTGCAGGATATCTTTCGGCATAATGCGTGCGTCGTACAGACTGGTAGCCATGGCGAGGTCCACCTCCTGGCTGTTCTGGATGTACGGAACATTCTTGTACGATGTGCAGCTTGCCATCACGAGCACCATCAGCGCTGCCAACGATGCTGTCAAAATCGAATTTCTTTTCATAATGATTTGATGTTTTGTTGCTTACTGCCTGCAAAGGTACGACAAAAAAGTGAAAAGAGAAAATTAAAAATTAAAAATTAAAAATTAAAAGCCTGCCGGACAGCTTACCATTCTTCCAACACAACAGAAGAGAAGTACGCCTGCCGGCAGGCCTTTAATTTTTAATTTTTAATTTTTAATTTTCTCTTTTCGCTTTTACTCCTCGCCCAGATAGACGGCGAAGCTGCGTACGTTGCCGGCAGGGGTGCGTCCCCAGATCCAGAGCGTCTGTTCTGTCGAAGCTTGTGCCGACTTGAACACTGCCTCCAGGTCGCTGGTCGTCTTGATGTTCTGGTTGTTCACCTTCTGGATGATGAAGCCTTCGGGCACACCAGCTTCCTTCAGACGTCCGCTCGACAGCTTGCTCACCTGGAGACCATAGCTCAGGTTCAGCGATTTCTTCTGCGAGTCGCTCAGTTCCTTGAATTCAGCACCGAGAATGTCGAACTTCTGGCTGGTCACAACCTTTGTCGTACCCTTGGCGTTGCGGAACGTGATGGTCGTAGTCCGTTGTTTCTTGTCGCGGATGTAGCCCAGTTCTGCCTTGTCGCCAGGGCTGTACTTCGTCGTAGCTTCCTGCAGTTCCGACATTTTGGTGATCTTCCGGCCATCCATGCTGACGATGACGTCGCCCTCTTTCAGTCCGGCAGCCTGAGCAGCACCATCCTCCATCACTTCGGCCACATAGACACCGTCAACCGTACCGAAGTCCTGGTCAAACTTCTCGTCTTCGCGACGCTTGCTGTCGATGTAGTTGTGCAGGTCCATGCCGCTGATGCCCAGCAGTGCACGCTGTACTGTGCCGTAGGCCTTCAGGTCGGTCACCACCTTCTTCATGATGCTCACAGGGATGGCAAAGCCGTAGCCAGTGAACGAACCCGTCTGTGAGTACAGCATGGCGTTGATGCCTACCAGTTCGCCGCGCACATTCACCAGTGCACCGCCCGAGTTGCCCTTGTTGATGGCTGCATCAGTCTGGATGAAGCTCTCGATGCCGTTCTGTGAACCGCCCACGTGGCGCGCTTTCGCACTGACGATGCCAGCCGTGACTGTCGAGGTCAGGTTGAAGGGGTTGCCTACAGCCAGCACCCATTCGCCTACCTTCAGTGCGTCGCTGTCGCCGATGGTGATGGCGGGCAGGTCGGTTGCATCAATCTTCAGCAGGGCCAGGTCGGTCGAGGCGTCCAGACCAATCACACGTGCCGAGAACTCGCGGTTGTCGTTCAGGGTGATGGTGATGTCGTTGGCCTGTTCCACGACGTGATTGTTCGTCACGATGTATCCGTCGGTCGAGATGATCACGCCGCTACCAGCAGCCTCCTGCTTCGGAGTCTGCACCTGTCGGCGCTGGGTGCCGCCACCCTGTCCACGACCGAAGAAGTCGCCGAAGAAATCCTCGAAGGGGTCGCGGTACTCAATCGTGCGAGTCTCACCACCCATCACAACCTTAATATATACGACAGCGTTGCATGCCTTCTCTGCAGCCTCAGTCAGGTCCACCGGCTGCACCGGCATCTGAGGGTTCGACGTCTTGACGAGGAATCCGTCGTCCTGCACCTCTTCCTTCAGTTCGATATCAGAGTTCTGGTTTTGTCCGTTTGCGCTTTTGGTAAAGAGCGAGTACGAACCAGCACCAGCCAGTCCACTGACCAGTGCGATGGCAGCCACAGTGCCATACATTCTTTTCATTGCCTGTTTCATAGTCTCAGTTTTGTTTTTAATTGTGTTTAGTTGCTGTTTTGTTAATTAAAAGTGCGTATTTTAGTTAAATCTATATGTGTTTTAACATTTCAGAATTTAACTTTTCACGTTTTCGACTGCAAAAGTCGTGAAAAGTTTACTCACCACCAAATTTTTCTTCCCTCATCGTCGTTTTTTTGTATCATTTTAACACAACAGCCCCCTCTGTTAACAGGAATTAATGAACGACGGCGGACAGACGAAAAGTGAAAAGTGATGCGTGAAGGGTGAAGGGTGAAGTGAAGACTGATGACATCGCTTCACGACAGCGTAGCGTTCGCTCCACACTTCACGTTCAACGCTTTCCTCCACCACACCAAACAGCAGCGAGGGTCTCTTGTCAACGTCGTTGTACCTTGTACATTGTTCTTTGTCCTTGTCCCGATTCTTTGTTTCATTTTGCTATATCTTTTATGCGGAATTCTGAAAAATGTTGTCAACGTGTGTTAATTGTGTTTGGATTTGTAAGCAACAGTTGTGCTCTTTAACTCCTTTTCTGTAATTTTGCACAAATTTTTATAATAAGTTCAATTGCAATGAAAAGATTCTTATTCTTGCTGATGTGCAGCACATGGATGCTGCCATCGATGGCCCAGGACGGGTACGACTATCCGTACATGGTGTTTACGACGACCGACGGACAGCAGACGAGCCTCGGCGTAGAAGCACTGCGGATGCAGACAGCCGACGGCGTGCTCACGGCTTCGAATGCCGAGGGCACGGTGTCTTTCCCACTCTCGACCCTCGCCGAGATGCACTTCTCCGAGACGGAGGTGGCGACAGGCATCGAGGATGTTGAAAGTGAAAAGTTGAAAGTGAAAAGCGACACCCCTTCTCTCGGAAGTGGACGGGGCGAGGCCTATGACCTGACAGGCCGCAAGGTGTCGGCACATGCGCTGACACCCGGCATCTATGTGATGAGACAAGGAAGTGTAACGAAAAAAATCATGGTGAAATGAAAAGAACCATTCTCAGCGCCCTTTGCACACTCGCAGTGATAGGTGCAAAAGCCCAGACGTTGAACGTGAGGGTGGGGCAGATCACCTATCAGATACCAGCCGAGCAGGCAGGCCAGATGCCCTACACCTTCGACGCAGCCGCCACCACCTCGATGGTCGGAACGCTCACTATATTAAATAAGGTATTCCCCATCCACGACATCGACGAGATGTATGTCGATCAGACCGAAGTGCTCGACGACGCTGTCGGTGTCACCTACGACGGCGACGCAGCCGCAGTGACCGTCTCCGGAAACATCGCTGCCCACCTCACCGTCAACGTGCAGGGAGCCCACGTCAGCATCGTGCAGGACGATGCAGTGACCAGCGAAATCGTTTATACCCTGAGCGGTGAGAGCCAGAACGGTTCGTTCTACATGGACGGACAGTTCAAGACATCCCTCGTGCTCGCCGGACTCACCCTCCACAACCCCGACAGTGCAGCCATCAACATCCGCGACGGCAAACGCATCAGCGTCGAACTCGCAGCCGGAACCGTCAACACCCTCTCCGACGGACAGGGCGGACAGCAGAAAGCCTGCTTCATGGTCAAAGGCCACACCGAATTCAAAGACCCAGGCCAGCTCTACATCACCGGCAACACCGCCCATGCCTTCTGGGGCAAGGAATACGTCGAAGTGAAGAAAACCTGCGGCGGTGTCTATGTCAAAGGAGCCGTCGGCGACGGATTCAACGTCAACCAATACTTCCAGATCAACGGCGGCACCGTTGGCATCGAATCCGTCGGCGACGACGCCATCCAAGTCAGCTACAAGACCGACGACGACGGCACCGTCGAGACCGACGCCGAGAACACCGGCGAAATCCTCATCAAGGGCGGCACCCTCACCCTCAGCACCAGCGGCGACGGCAGCAAAGCACTGAAAGCCGAGGGCGACGTGAACGTAACAGACGGCACAGTCGTGATACGTCAGACGGGCGGACTCACCTTCAAGACAGGCGACGACGACAGTACAGCCGCAGCCGCCCACAAAGTCTATGTCAGTCTGCCCACCAGCGGAGGCGGTGGCATGGGACCAGGCGGCGGCAGCAGCGCCTGGACCACCCTCTACCTCTACAAGAGCGACGGAACCCTCGTCCAGCAACTCACACAGACCACCTCCCTCACCAACGGCTGGGGCTACACCACCTTCTACGTCTACGACCCCCAGACCCCAGGCGACGGCACTACCTATTACCTCCAGAGCGACCCCTACACCAGCCGCAACGGCACCACCTACACCATCCGCACGTCCACCTTCACCCCACCCACCAGCGTCTCCGACACCTACTACAGCATCAGCAGCAGCTACACCACCAGCGGCACCACCCGCACCTACACCCTCACCAACGTCACATCGACCTACGGCACAAGCACCAGCGGAGCCGACGAACTCGATGCCACCTACAGCAGCGGCATCAAATGTGAGGACTACGTGCAGAGCGGAGGCACGGTCGAGATGAACCAGACAGGTACAGCCAGCCGAGGCATCTCAGCCACCACCATCACCGTCGATGGCGGCCAGCTCACCGTCAGCAGCAGCAGCGGCGGCTACAGCGGCACCACCGACGACTATACCGCCAAAGGACTCCTCGCCGACACCTCCATCGCTCTCAATGGCGGCAACATCACCATCAGCATGACTGGCGACGGCGGCAAAGGCATCAAGTCGAAAGGCAACTATACCCAGGGACTCGCCGACGGTAGCGGACCCACCCTCACCGTCACCACCACCGGCAGCCGCTTCGGCACCTCAGGATCGACCGGCGGCGGCAACCCCTGGGGCGGCGGATGGCAGCAGGAAAGTAGTGGCGGCAGCGCCAAAGCCATCAAGATACAAGGCAGCGCACAGCTGTTCGGCGGCACCACCCACATCACCACAGCCACCGACGGCGCCGAGGGACTTGAGACCAAGCAAGGCAATATCACCATCAGCGGCGGCCACCACTACATCAAGACCGTGGACGACTGCATCAACACTGCCAGTCAGATTATCTTCGACGGAGGCATCACCCTCTGCCACTCCACCGGCAATGACGCCATCGACTCCAACTACGGACGTTCCGGAGCCATCACCATCGGCAACGGCTGCGTCGTCGCCTTCACCACCAACGGCGCACCCGAAGAAGCCTTCGATTGCGACAACAACGCCTACATCACCATCAGCGGAACCGGCTACGCCATCGGAGCCGGCGCCTCGCAAGGCGGAGGCGGCGGATGGGGCAGCGGCACGTCGCAGAGCATCGGCTCTGCCAGCCAAGGCTATGCTCTCCTTACCTCTACCCTCAGCTATAGTGCCCATCGCTACTACGCCATCATGCCCACCGACGCCACCAGCGGCACGCCCCTCCTCACCTACAGCTTCCCCGTCGGCGTGAGCAGCAGCCTCTCGCTCCTCACCGCCAAGGGAATGACCCGAGGCAGCACCTACTACCTCAAATCGACCACCACCGCGCCCGCCGACGCCACCGACTCCTTCCAAGGCATCTACCTCGGCGCGGAAAACCTCAGCGGACTCGAGAACCTCACAAACTTCACGGCACAGTAGCCGATACGCCAATCCCCGTGTGCATCACTGCACGCGGGGATTTCCTTTGTTTGTAACCGAAAATACAATTAACTAACTTAAAGCAAAGCTTATTCCAACTCCATCGGCTCGTAAGGGTGAGGAGCAGACATCGGGGCACCCATGCCGCCAGGAGCATTCGGGTCGTACCTGCGACGCCCGGAAGTGAGCAGGTAGTTGCGGTTGAAAGCCACCTGCAGTTTCCACGTCTGACGTCGCGTGGATTTCTTGTATTCCTCCTTGGGATATTGCCAGATGGGGAACGAGCCTTTCTCTATACCGACAGCCTCGAAGGTGTAGAGGTGGCGGGTGTCGTAGATCTTGAGTATCAGCCCAGGCAGGCCACCGAACTTCCACGGACCGCGGCGGATGGGGATGTCGGGCGCAAACCAAGCCACGTAGTCACGACCTCGCCAGTGGCAGGTGGCTCGTTGACATTCATGGCCGAGGATAGTCTTCCGCTCGGTACCGAGTTTCCATCCAAAGGGCTGGATTTTCTCTTCGTAGCGCAGTGGCCACTCCTGTCCGAGTGGCATCATAGCCCACTCGTTAAGAGTGTCGCCATGGACAAAAATATCGGAATACTGGTATTCGCTCCAGATGTCAGGCTTTTTGCCACGCATCCACCATTTGCCGTTAGGCACGCTTTGGGCATGAGGGTTCGCCTTGTGCCACTTGACGCGTTCGTCGTCGGCTTGTTCGACAAACAGGCTGCAATACTTCGTCATTTTCTTACCGATGAGCAGCTGACCGAGGTCGAGGTAGGTGCTGTCCTGTTTAATGTCTTCGGCATTCCAGGCATAGAGGATGCGTAGGTTGGCCGTGTCTATTTGCTTGCGACGGACGACGGTGTTGTGACGTCCCGGCGCAGTTGCCCCGCTTTGTTTGTTCTGGGCACTGGCTTTGCAGCTCAGTGCTACGAGAGCGAGAAGGATAATGATTTTGTTCATTTTAATTTCTAATTTTTAATTTTTAATTTTTAATTTTTAATTTACTCCAATTCTAAGGGCTCATAAGGATGGGGATGAGAACTTGGAAGACCAGTACGGCGGTCGATGGCTCCGCCCGTCTTCAGATGGTCGCGGTTGGCAGCCACCTGCAGTTTATGAACGTGCTCGCGAGTGTCTTTTCTGAAGCCTGCGTAGTCGCGCTTGGTGATGGGGAACGAGCCGGACCGGAGGCTGACTGCCTCCCATGTGTAGAGCTGCTGCTCATCGTTGAGTTTCAGGATAAGTCCTGGCAGACCCCCAAACGCCCACGGACCGAGGCGCACAGGGATGTCGGCGGCAAACCAAGCCTCGAAGTCGCGCCCTCGCCAGTGTGTGGCGGCTTTCTGACACTGGTGGCCGAGGATGGTCTGCCGCTCATTGGTCAGCGTCCACTTTTGCTGTGCGGCTGGTTCGGTATAGTAGGCGTTGTAGCGCTCCATTGCCCACGGCATCCAGGCGTAGAACGTCTGCACGCCGCCTTCGGTGAAGATTTCCGTCCATTGATATTCACTCCAGTATTGCCCTTCGCGCCCCGAAGTGAAGGCCGCACTGGGTACGCCCTCGGCGTGAGGATTGGCTTTCAAGAAAGCATCGTAGAGCGAGTCGGCGCGTTCGAGGAAACGGCTGTAATGCTTGCTCAGTTGTTTCCCCACCAGCAGGACATGTAGGTCGATGTACGTGTTTGGGTCGTGAATGTCGGTGGCGTTCAGTGCGTATCGCACTTCCATCTGCGCCTGACCGACCACAGTGCTCTTTCCCACGCCCCTTGGCTTGGGCCGCATGACGTGCCCCTGCTTCTGCTGAGCACTTGCCCCGTTGCACAAGGCAATGAGGGCGAGAAGAAAAAGGATTTTTTTCATTTTCATTTTAAATTTACTCCAGTTCTAATGGATCATAAGGATAAGTTTTCGAGATGATATTGCCCTCTATATCCCATATGCCAATGGTCCTACCAGGGCATTCGTTGACCTTTCGCTCAAACTTCAGGACGGTTTCGCGCTTGATGGGGCGATGGTGGGGATATTTGCTCCTGACCATAGGCCGACGAACACGCTCCACTTTGGTACACTCGAAGGTGTATAGGTGGTCGGTGTCATAAACCTTGACGATAAGGCCGGGCAAGCCGCCGAACTTCCACGGGCCATACTTGATGGGAACTTCGCTTGTGAACCATGCCTCGAAGTTGCGTCCGTGGAAACGGCATGTAGCACGCTGACAATGATAACCGCTGATGGTAGCTGTGTCCTGGGTGAGTGCCCATTGCTGGTCGGGGTATGGCTCGTCGTAGTAGCCTTCATATTCGCGGAGACGTTCACGGGTATAAGTTCGCAACTTTCCGTTCTCCGCAATCAGCACGTGATATTCCAGTTCGTTCCAGTTGCCATGTCCGTTGCGTCCGCGGGGCAGCAATTTGTTGGAATAGCGGCCAGAGCGGTTGGTGCGGTAATCAACGGTGCTCAGCGAGTCCGACTCCCACACGAAGTAACTGTAATACTTGTTGCAGTGGCGACCAACCTCCAGTATCTGCCAGTCAATATAGGTGTTCTCATCCTGAATGTCAAGGGCGTTGAGTGCATACCACACGCGGACCGTGGTGGTGTCGATGATCACATACTTGTCGATGTTCGAGAATGCTATGTAGGCTATCTTGCTTTGCTTCTGCTGGGCACTCACACTGGTGTGGCACAGGACTGTGAGAAGGAAGAAGAGGATGGTTGTTCGTATCTTCATGTTTACAATAATTTGAAACGGACGCTGAACACAGCGCTCAGGGGCCGCAACTGCGATGTTTGTGTGTAAATGTCGAGGCCGCTGTACGTGACACGAGTGTAGTGCCGTTGGTTAAAGAGATTGTTGAGTTGCAGTTCCAGTTCGATGCGCTTGAGTTTTAGTTTGGCGGAAGCATCGGCAAACCAGGCGTGGCGGTTTTCGGCAGTCAGGTTGGTGTAGTTGTCCTCGGCTGCGAGGGTCAGGGTGAGTGTCTTCGTGGGATAGAGGTTCATGGAGAGGCGCTGGGTATTGCTGCGTACAAGGGTAGCGTGTTCACGTTGACCTTCGGCTTCACTGCGGCTAAAACTGAAGCCACTGCTATAGACCACGCCTATCCATTCGAGTGGACTGAACGTCAGTCCACTGCCGAAACTGACTCCTTGAGCGTGGTACTGGTAGAGGTTGCCGCTGATGAGCCGTTCGCTCTTCGACAGGTTGTAGTTGCCGAACAGACGGACGGAGGATCGCCAGAAGTCGAAACCTTTGCTGACCTCGCCGCCGATGCTATAGCTGTCATTTGTAGTAGGTTGATTGACAGCCTGAACGACACTGTTGGCTCCTTCATAGGTGTAACCGTAGATTTGGTTGTCTTTGGTGCGGCGGAAACTGAAATTGACGTTGGCAAACACGGCCTGCAAGGCATTGCGATAGCGCAGGCTGGCATTGGCTCCGTAGTTCTTTGTCTCGGACAGTTGTTCGACGTAGGAGCGTTGAAACGAGCGGTAGTTCGACATGATGTAGCCGCTGTAGATGCCGCCTGGGTCGCCTACGGTTTTTGTATATGTCGCACTGGCAGAGAAGTTGAAGTGGCGGTCGAAGGCCCAGTTCATGGAAAGTGACGGAGCGAAGAGCAGATGGGTGTACGTGTGCTTGTCCTTACGGACGTGGTCGTCGAGCATTTGTGTATAAAGTTCGAGCGGAAGGCCGAGGGTAACGCTGAAGTCGTAGGTCTCGTACTTGTACGACTGGCCGAGTGCGACGTTGTAGGTATTGTACCAAAGGTCATTAAGGCATTGCCCCTTGAGCATTGATGCACCATTGAGGTCGGTCGTGATGCCGTGCAGATTGGCCGTGGCACTGATGCCGTAGTTGAACTTGAAGGCTGTGCCGATGCGGAGGGTGTAGCCTGTGTTGAAACGTGCGGCGATGTGACGCGAGTTGAGGTCTTGGACGTATCGCGCCGAAGTGCCTTCCTGCAGCGAGTCGATGCCGACGCTGAGCGTGTTGGGGCGTTGGGCATAGCCGACGGAGAAGTAGAGGTCGAACATATTCCTACCTACATTCTGCGTGGTGTTGAATGTGTTGGAAATGGAGAAGGAGGGGCGGCGGAAATGCTGGTGAACAAAAACCTCCCCCAAACCCCTTCCCAAGGAGGGGAAGTTGCTATACTGCGTTTGCCCTAACACATCATCTTTATTCCATCCGGCATCGATTTGCAGGACGTCGGCCATGAAGGTGGTGGGTGAGTTGTTGCAGTAGCGGGCCTGGGCAGACAGGTTGTGCAGGGTGGTCGTGCTGGTCATGCTCTCCTCGGTGAGCAGGTGGCTGGTGTCGCTGACGAAGCGGTCGCTTAGTGTTGTGCCATCGCGGCGGATATGGTCGTTGTGGTAGCCGATGTTGAACGTTACTTCCTTGTCGGCCGTGAGGCGTTCGAGGTGGTTCATGCTGATGATGTGCGAACGGTTGTCGAGTGTGCGTTTCGATGGCAAGCCTGCACCCGAGGGCAGAATGGCACCGACGGGGCAAAAGGGGTAGAGCGGCACGGAGTGGATGCTATAGTGTGAGGCCAGTTCCTGACTGATGTCGTCGCCCGAGTTGTTGCCTTTGTAGAGCGTCATGTTCTGACGTTGTTTGCCGAAATACATGCCGACGAGTTCGCCTTTCCATTGCAGTTTCTTTCCCCATCCGCCTCCTGCCAGGGCATTGATGGCCAGGGTGCCTTTGGCTGCGTCTTTCAGTTTGAGGTTGATGGCCACGTCGTCGGTCATCGTCTTGCCTTGTAGCATTTTCTTGTCCTGATGGTGTTCGAGCACCTGCACGCGGGCCACGTCGTCGGCATTGATGTTGTTTGTGGCGATGCCGTAGCGTCCTTGCAGCAGGTCCATTTCTTCGACGTAGAAGCGCTTGATGGCTTTGCCGTTGTACTTGATGCTGCCGTTGTCGCCTACTTCGATGCCTGGCATCCGTCGCAATACGTCGCCAATGACGCGGTCGCCTTGCTCCTTGTACGACGCCACGCTGTAGTTGACGGTGTCGCCCTGCTGATCTATCTTCTTGGCGCGCACGCTCACCTCCTTCAGTTGCACGGCCTGCTGACGGACGCTGAAATCCACGCGCTGCGAACGGTTGGGCACGGTGCGCACCTGCTGTCCGATGCCCAGTCCTGCGGCTGTGACGACGAGCGAGTCGGCCTCCGTGCTGAACGAGAGCCGATAGTGGCCCTTCGCGTCGGTGTCGGCAAAGTCGAGGATAGAAGCCGTTGCTTTAGGAGCGACCGTCACATAGGCATCGACGGCACGATGGAGCGAGTCGGTGACGTTGCCTTCGATGACCGTCTGCGCCTGCATCGGCAGAGCCAGTGTGTACTGGAGCAGGATGGCTGTTAGGAGGCGTTTCAGGGTCATTTGCGTAGCCATGAGGCGTTTTCTATACATTGAATGAACGGGATGTGCAGTGTTTCGGAAGTTTCAAGTGCTTAAAAATAATTTTTCACTTTTCACTTTTCACTTTTTCACTTTTTCTTCGGCGTGGTGTTGAACTTGTAGGCGAGTGTGAGGAGAAGGTAGCGACCGAGTTGGTTGGTCCAACGCTCGGTGCGACCTTGGGCGTTGACTTCGTAGGTGGTGTTGGTGCGTTGTCCGAAGAGGTCTTCGCCGATGAGAGTGGCGGTGAGCCGTCCGCTGAGGAAGGTGCGGCTGAGTTGGGCGCTGGCGACGAGTTCGTCGTCGTTCATCGTCGGGTCCTGATAGCCGCGGCGCGACTGCATGGCCAGGGTAGTGCTGAGTTGGATGTTGAGCGGCAGGGTGTAGGTGGCGGCAAAGCCGTAGTTGTAGTCCCAGACGCTCTGGCCAGCCAGACTTGTGGCGGACGTGTGGTCGCGGAGGATGCGTCGCCAGATGGCTTCGCCGCCGAAGTTGAGACTTAACTTTCCGCGGTTGTATCGAATGCGGATGGCGTTGCGCAGGCGGTGGTTGTCGACAGTGGAGAAGCCGTCGTCCGATGTGCCGACCACGGAGGCGAGGTCGCGGGTATGGGAGAAGTCGTAGTCGTGGGTGGTGTTGAGGTGCCAACACTTGAGCGAGTCGAGGGCGGTGTTGAAGTAGAGTTCGACGCCGGTGTCCCAGTTGCAGTCAATGTTCATGGGGTGGTAGGTGCGCTGTCCACTGGTGGGGTCGTAGGTGTAGCCGGTGCCGATGGCGTTGCGGAACAGGTTGACATGGCTCCAGAGGTTGACGCTCTGGTCGCGGTCGCGATTGCCGATGCGTCCGTTGATTTCGACATTGAACCGCTGCGAGGCTTTCAGGTCGGGATTGCCTGTCTGCACGGCGAGGGGATTGGCATCGTTGCGGCGATCGACGAGTTGGATGAGTTCGGGCAGGGTGTTGGAGAGCGACATGCGGATGTGTCCGCCGCGGGTATAGTTGCGGTCGTAATACTGGAAGAAGAGGGTGGGCGCGAGGTAGTTGTAGTGGCGTGTGAGGTGGGTGGTGAGGGGCGAGGAGTGGTAGTGGAGGGTGCGCTGCTCGTGGTAGAAAGGCACGTTGAAGAGGAACTGCATGTAGTGGCTGCCCTCGGTGGAGTCGAAGTAATGGAGTTGGACGGAGGCTCCGTGGCGGCGGTTGAGGGTCGATTGGTCGAAGGAGTTGGCGAGGTCGAGGGCAGCCATGATGGAGTCGTGGGATTGAGGCAGTTCGCCGAGTGCATGGCTGTTCACGTCGGCCCAGAGGTCGCTGATCAGGTCGAGGCGGTGGAGGGCGCTGGTCTGCTCGTTGTAGTTCTGCTGGTAGTCGTAGCCGGTGTAGAGGTCCCAGTGGTTGCGCCAGTGGATTTCGTACTGTCCGCCGGCGTAGAAGTTGTAGCGGCGTGAGGGACGGTGGTCGTACTGGTTGCGGCGGCTGTTTTCGGCGGGGGTGTGGGTGTAGTCGTAGCGGTCGTGCGAGTAGTTGTCGGAGCGTATGCGGGTGTAGGTGCCGTTGAGGATGAGGTTGAAGGAGTCGCCGGTGGGCAGTTTGAAGGTGGCGTTGTTGTCGAGGTGGATGTAGTCGGTGTGCTGGCGCAGCAGGCTCTCACTCATCATGTCGTTCACGAGCATTTGTTCTGCCTCGTCGCTGAAGGTCTGCGAGGTGTTGCGGTTGCTGTTGCGCTGGTTGCCGCTGGTAAACATGAGGTTGCTGCGCATGACGAAGGGAAACTTGAGGCGGAAGTGGTTCTGGATGTCGTAGGAGAATTCTTTGCCCAGACCGTGGTAGGTGGAGCGGCCGAAGGTGTTGCCCGTGGAAAGGTAGTTCTCCATATGGTTGCGCTGCTGGGCATCTTCGTGGCGGTAGTTGACGTTGTACTCAAGACTGTTGGTGAGGTTGTTGCCGCGGTCGTTGAAGGTGATTTCGCCGCCGAGGTTCTTATAGCGCTGGCGGAAGTTGCTGCCGGCAGTGTTCCAGTTGCCGTCGGCCGAGGCGTGTGCCCACTGGTTGATGTTGTTGAGATTGCCGAAGAGGGTGGCACGCAGGTTGTCGGAGAAGTAGAGTCCGAACAGACGGGCAAGGTAGGGCTCTTCGCCTTCCTCTTCGCTGAATCCGCCGCCCAGTTCGGCGTTGGCCATCGTTCCGTGGTTGTATTCGCGCTTCAGTGCCACGTCCATCGTGTATTCGCGCTCTTCGACGTCGCGGCCGAGCAAGCGGCTCTTGTCGGTCTGTGCGTCGAACACCTTGATTTCCTTCACCGTGTAGTAGGGCAGGTTGTCCAACATGACGCGGTTGCGCCCACGGAAGAAATCCTTGCCGTTGAGTGTGAGGTTGTCAATCTTGCGGCCGTTGACGAAGATCTGTCCGTCGCTCTTGAGTTCGACGCCTGGCAGTTGTTTGATGAGTCCGTCGAGCATGGAGCCTTCCGGCACATTGAAGGCGTCGGCATTATACACCACCGTGTCGCCGCGATAGGCAATCTTCACCTTTGTGGCTGTGATGTTGACCTGCTGCAACTTCACTTCCCAGGCCGCTTCGATACTGTCAAGGTTAAGAGAGGAGTCAGTATCTACGCCCCTTCCTGCAAGGGAGGGGTCGGGGGTGGGTCTGTCGGGGGTGGGTATGTTCTTTTTCCTCTTCATATAATGATGTGGCGCATCCAACCATTCGTTGCGGGCAGGACGCACGTGGAAGTTGACGTAGGCCGTTTCGTAGTTGGGATGTTCGGCACGGATGATGATGTCCTGCACGATGGTGGGCAGCGAGAAGCGATAGGTGGCGTCGTAACTCACGCCTGGCTGTGCATTGCGAAACACATGAGCCGTGTCGATGACGGTGCTGTCGGGCCGCATGAGGGTGATGAACGTGCCGGGGATGCCGGCTTTGGTGAAACTGTCGTGGACGTGTCCGTACAGTAAAACTCTGTACTCTTTCTTGGGTTTCTGCTGTGCCGAAACAGGCATGGCGAGGGCTGTGCTGACCAGTGCGGCCAGCAGGAAAAATCGTTTCATGATGTTGGGGAAATTTAGTTTAGAATGTGGACTTTAGCGCATGGAGCAGACGCGGGGGCAGAGTGGCGCGGCGGAGCGTGAGGGTCTGCCCGTCGCTGGTGTCGAAGGAGAGGGTGACGGTGATGCTGTCGCCGTCGTGCCAGGAGACGACGCCGGGCTGTCCGTGGAAGACGAGCGTCGAGTCGGAGGGGTAGGAGAGAGTGCGTGAGACGACATTGCCGGCGCAGTAGCTGTAGTCGTGGTCAGACTCGACGTACTTGATGAAGTAGAAGAGGTCGGGCGTGAAGACATAGAAGTGGTGTTCGTCGGGCTTCAGTTGTCTGTCGGCATCGGTGGGTGACAGTTCCCACACACCGAGGATGCGACGGCCGTGGGCCTGATGTTCGGCATCGTGGAGCTTGTGCAGGATGTAGTCGATGTCGGCATCGCGTTCGATGCGTGTCCACTGCTCGGTGATGCTCGGGCCCATGACCATCGCGTTTTGGAACGAATCTCGCTCCCAGACAACGATGTGGCGCTCGCCGCCGTCAATCAGTTCGTAGTGGGCAGGCTGGTGCTTGCGGTTGTAGATGGTGTCGCCATGGAATGGCTGTTCCTCGGCACTGAATCCGAACTCCATGTTGTGCCCGTCCTGCGTGTTGTAGCTGATGACGAGCAGCCAGTCGTTGGCGATGAACTTCATGTGGCGGCGGAAGGGATAGTTCACCTCCGTGCCGTTGGTGTTGCGAATCCAATCCATCGTCCATACGCCATCGACGGGACTTTTCTCGGTGCGCGGATTGAGTTGGCAGGCTACGACGGTCAGTCCCACGCAGAGCACCACCGCAGCAGCCACACCACCCAGCACTCGCCGGCGAACCATACGTCGGTCCAGCTGGCGGTTCATGAACAGAATGCGGAACTTGAGCGGCGACGAACCGAAGGCTGTCTGCATGAGAATCCAGCGTCCGCTGTCGTTGGCCACGTTGAACAGCGACAGCTGGTAGGCTCGGCGATCCACTCCGCTGCGCAGCATGTCGTCATCGACTGCCATCTCTTGCTGCAGCTTCACTTCGTTCATCAGCAACCAGGCGAAGGGATTGAACCATTGCACAGCCACCAGCAGTTCGGTCAGGCACAGCCACTGGTAGTGGTGATGGCGCACGTGGCTCTGTTCATGCAGCAACACATGACGGTGGGTTGTGCTGTCGAGCGCGGCTGGCAGGAAAATGTTGCGGCCGAAGGAGAAAGGCGCCAAGTGCGTCGTCTCGTAAACCATCATGTCTTCGTCGGCAGCGATGAATGTGCTGCGGTGCTTGGTCCACAGGAGCCACAAGAATTGCACGAGCATGTGGAGCAGGACAAGGACGATACCGGCACGATGCAATAGAAGAATTACCTCCGATCCTGCGACCTCTCCCGTCCCTAATGCCTCTCCCGATCCTACGACCTCTCCACTCCCCTCCAAAGGAGGAGTGAATGACTGTGCCTGTTGGTTCTCCCCTCCTTTGGAGGTGTTGGGGGAGGTCGTTTGTGGAGGTCGTTGGGTGAAGGCTGTTTGCGAGGCTGTTGTGTCGGGTCTGCTGACCGTTCTGATGGGTGTGATGAACGTGGCGGCAAGGCTCAGCACGATACTCACGATGAGGAATACTTGTGCAAAACGTGGTGTCACCCTCATGCGCAGCACCCAGCGATAGATGGCATAGAGGCATCCGGCTACGACGACGCTGAAGAGCGGATTGAAAGCAAATTCAATGTTCATGAGTCACTATATTTGATGTTGACAACCAGTTAACTATTCAGCTCCATTTTGGATGAGTTGCAGAATTTCGGCGCGTTCCTCGTCGCTGAGGGCTTCGCGCCGGGCAAAGAACGACACCAGCGAGGCGAGCGAACCACCGAAGAAGGTGTTCTTGGCATCGGTCATGTAGGTGGCCGTATAGTCGTCTCGGCTGACAAGGGCGCAGAACTTGTGGCTTCGTCCCTCTTTCTCCGCCACGACAAATCCCTTCTCCTGCAGGATTTTCAGAAAGGTGAGCAGGGTGGTCAGGGCTGGCCTCCGGTCGGTATATCCCTGCATGATGTCGGAGGCGAAACCGCGCTGTTCGGGCAACGACCACAGAATCTGCATCACCTGCATTTCGCTGTTTGTCAGCATCCATTTCTTGTCTTTCTTTTCCATTGCTTCTATACTTTGGATATTGGACTGAGCCGATTATTACAAATTGCGAGGGCAAAGTTATTCGAAAACTTTAGAACGAACAAGCTTTTTCTTCTAAAAAGTTAGAATGAATCCGAACTTTAACTTTTATTATTAGAATGAACAAGTATCGCTGCATGGAACTTCAACAAAATATAAATTTAAGTTTCAAGAGTTTTTTATTAGGATTAGAGGATGACGGGACTATCAATTAATACAAGTTTCGGATGAATCAAAAACCACGAATTACTCGAATGACACGAATAATCCTTTCTTCGTGTATGCTAATTCGTGTCATTTTTTATTGCAATTACTCGATTTTTTTCCACTTGTATAGGCCCAAAAAGTAGGGAGAATTCGTGTCG
>Ga0247608_10001270_pt1 | contig 35603 bp, 33 predicted proteins | sample 176DNAGHGlowgp2_FD_193490 | JGI IMG/M metagenome (GOLD analysis project Ga0247608, IMG submission 193490) | Sheep rumen microbial communities from Palmerston North, Manawatu-Wanganui, New Zealand - 1766 DNA GHGlow gp2 | ecosystem: Host-associated > Mammals > Digestive system > Stomach > Rumen ...
ACTAACTGATTTAATGATAGAATATGAAGCTGGTGTTACTGTAAAAGATACTATTAAAATCTGTAAAATAGATACAGACTTTTTTACAGAAGAATAAAAAATCACATAACAAAGCTTCAAAGCCGACAAACCGGTCAAGCCGGTTTGCGGTTTAAGCAATTGTTATGTGGACGCCCGCACTGGGGCGCTAGTTGGATAAAAACTAGAAATTTTAAGTTATAACTGATATATTCAGATTTATGGGAGATTATATGAAACATTCAAAGGAAGAATATATTGGTATTTTCAGAGAACACGCTGATAAAGTTTTTGCTGACTTACTAAAATCAAAATTGAACCTAAATACCAAGGCTTCTGAAATGAACAAAAGGATAAAGTCTTTCAGAGAGATTGAATTTTCAAAAATTCTTCAGGTTGCAAAATCTGAGAAATGGGATACAGAAATTCTTTTAAATGAACTTTTGTTGCTTACTTATTCTTCCTATATTGTTATGCTAGAATTCAGAAACGATATTTGGCTGTATGAATATATGTCTTTTGCCCGTAGAATCGGTGAATTATGGGAACCATTCTGTAAACTTCCATTTTATTATCCAATAAAGAAGTTAAATTTAATAGAACCGCCAGAATTTTCCATTATTCAACAAAAAATTCAATCTGATGCAAATAACTTTATTGATACACTTGATCTAGATGACAAGATAAAACGGGAGTTAAAACAAAAATATGAAATTCCGTGGACAATGGTTGATAGTGGCGGAATAAATTTAAATCTCGATTTGCATTTTGAGCAAAACGGAATACATTATAATTGTGACTTTAAAAGTGGTTTTAGTTCCAATGAAAAAGGAAACACGAACAGACTTTTACTGGTTGCAAGTATTTTTAATTATCTTGGAAAAAATGAAAAGCAGATAATTTTTGTTCGCCAAAAAGAATCTGAGAATAATCATTACCTACAAACTCTAAAAAATTCAAACTATTGGACTGTTTATTGTGCTGATGACTGTTATAAAGCAATAAAAGAGTTTACAGGTTTTGATTTAAGAAATTGGCTCAATGAAAATGCGCAGTGGCAAGATGACATAAGTGAAGGATTCAGAAAACATTTAGAGCAGAATGACCTTCTTAAATACTTGACATGGTAGTATTTGTATAGTACTTTATCTTAAGTAATTGCTTAAGAGGGGAAGGCTATGCATGATACATTATGTTCTTATTACACAGATTCTGAAGACATAACAAATTATATGGCTTCAATGCTGGAAGTTAACGATGGTGATGTAATTCTAGAGCCATCTGCAGGAAGCGGTCTTTTTATAGATGAACTTTTAAAAACGAATAAAACAGTCCATATTGATGGACTTGATATAGATAAAAAAGCAATTTCTATCCTTAAAGAAAAATATAAGAATAATCCTTTTGTAAATATTCGAGAAACAGACACTCTGTTTGACAAGGAATTAGACAAATTTCAACAAACTGATTTATGGTTAAAAAACACTGATACTCTTTTTGATGAAGAACTGGATTTCTTTGAATCTCTAGGCGGACACTATTCAAAAGTAATTGGAAATCCACCTTACGGAGCTTGGCAAGATTATGAAAAACGAGATTTACTTAAGAAAAAATATATCGGCCAATATGTAAAAGAGACATATTCTTTGTTTTTACTTCGTTGTATTTCGGTTCTTAAAATGCATGGTAAATTATCATTTATTATTCCAGATACTTTTATGTTTTTAAATTTACATCATAAATTACGTTCTTTTTTGTTAACAAAATCAAAAATCTCAGAAATTTTAATATTCCCATCAAAATTCTTTCCGGGAGTAAGTTTCGGTTATTCAAATTTATCAATTATAACATTGGAGCGTACCGACAAGAAATCAGCTCTTGAAAATGAAATAAAAATATATAAAGGATTTAAAAGTTCAAGCGAATTTTCCCTACTTTATAGTTCAAAAAAAGAACTTCCAAAATATATAGAATCTTACACATTAAAACAAGATGATATTTTAAAAACTTCTCAACACAGATTTATATTAGCAAAAAAATCTGAAAATACAATTATTTTAAACTCAGAAAAAACTTTAGGTGATGTTGCAGACATAGTTACAGGTTTCTACAGCGGAGATAATACTCGCTTTATTCGAGTTAAAGATAAATCTGTAAAAGGTTCAAAGAATTACGATGTTGTTGACGCTGACAAAATTTCAAATAAGAAATCCTTGTACGGAATTGAAAATATGCAGGAAGCCTATATTCCTTATGTAAAAAGTTCATCTAAAACTAAATATGCAAAAGATGATGATGAATGGTTTGTTCGCTGGGATAAAGAAACAATAAAGTATTATAATTCCAATAAAAAATCACGTTTTCAGAATTCATCATTTTACTTTAAAAAAGGAATTTGTATTCCAATGGTAAAATCAAGTTCAATAAATGCTTTCTTGATGGAAAATAAAGTCTTTGATCAATCAATAGTAGGAATCTTTCCAAGAGACGAAAACAAAATGCTATATGTATTGGGACTAATGAATTCAGATGTGATTAATAAAATTATTCATATTATCAATCCGACAGCAAATAATTCATCAAATTACATAAAACAAATTCCTTATAAAGAACCTTGTGAGCAAAAATTGAATGAAATTTCAGATTTGGTAAAAGAAGCTTTGTTATTAGCGAGAAATCACAATTTGAATGAGCTTTCAAGTATTCACAAAAAAATAAATTCATATTTCACCGAAATATATGCTGCTTAATTTATAAAATCACATAACAAAGGTTCGTAGCCGACAGGCAGTCAAGCTGCCTGCGGTACAACCAGTTGTTATGGCGACAGGCCACTGGCCTGCTTTTGTATGATTGGATATATTTATAGATTATGAAAAAATGGTTTCCTTTACGATTGCTATTTTGTTGTATATTTTTTTCTTCATGTATGATATCAACAACATCTTCTGTAAAAGAATTTTCAGAGGATATCCCCTGCCATATTACTGATGGTATATTTATTTCTTATATTTTTTTTGAAGACAATAAGTCTAGTGTTCCTCTTATATTGTGGAGATTTAATAATATCAACAAAAAAGCAAGTGGAATTAAAATATGTTTTACAAATGGAACCAATTATTTTCCAATAAATAAAGAGGTTGATATAAAGACTGTAAAAATTCGATATAAAAATAACAGAGTTATAGATTCAATTTCCAAAAAAATAGAAACTGATAGAAGTTATGAGGTTTTTGATAATGTTGATTATTCATTTTGTGAAACATCAAAAAACACTAGTGTAAAAGGTTCTCCTGGTATATATAAGTATTTAGATGGAAGAATGGAATCTTTTACACGTTATAACGCTCCAGAAGGTTTTATTGGTGAATATCAAATCACAATGAAATTTAATGAGATTATAAAACTTAAAAAAGCAGACACGCTTGAACTTCAAATGTTAATTACAGAAAATGGAGAAACAACAGAAATAACAAAGATTTTTCATTTTGACATTAAATACAGGACTTCAACAGAATCCATGTTTGGAGCCTGGGTTAGAATGCATTAGCCTATATTACCTGACAGAAACTGAAGGTGATATAGATCTGTGTTGTTAATTTTTTTAGGAAAATAATTACAATATGTAAATAAATGACAAAGGAGTAAAATTTCATCGAGTCAAGCTCGATGGAAATAAATATATCTTTAGGGTTTAATCGAAGAAGCTGTAGAACGCGGCTTTACGCCGCTTAAAAAATATAATATTAGAAGCAAACGCTTCTAATGGTTGTACAGATTTTTCATAAAGAAAAAGTTTTATGAAATCCAATTCTGTATAAGAAATATAATTGCCATAACAAAGGTTCATAGCCGACACGCGGTCAAGCCGCGTGCGGTACAAGCAATTGTTATGCTGACACCCGCACTGGGGCGCTTGGAGAAAGCAATATGAAAAAGTTAGTGATATTTCCCCTTATACTATTTTTACTTTTGCAATTTATTTATGCAAATGATACATATTTCTACCTTGCAGGTGGTAATCTTACCCCTGTAAAAGAATCTAACAATTTGGTAGAAATGAAGGAAGAAACAATCATTATAAACTTACTCCCAAAGTATTATGAAGTAACTGTAGATTTTCTTTTTTATAATCAAGGTGAAACAATTGAGCTTGAGGTAGGTTTTCCATTCTTTTCTGAAGGAATTCAGGGTAAAGGAGAAATTTGGGATTATAAATGCTGGACAAATAACATTGAAACTGAATTTAAGAAAACTCCAATTACAAAAGAATGGCAAAAACCGACAGGATTAGAATATGCAAATTTAAGAACTATCCAATTTTCAAAAAAATCAGAAACAAGAACCAGAGTTTATTATAAAGCAAAATATGGTGCAAGCGCTCCTTCAAATGCCATTGCAAATTACCTTTATGGAACAGGATTATCTTGGAAAGGAAAAATTGGAAAAATAAATTTAATTATTGAGAATAATGACAAAAACTCCATTTTCTGGAATGTATACATGAATAAAAAATCTATAAAAAATAATCTCATAAAAACAAAGGATAACAAATTTGAAATTATTTTTGAAAATATTGAGCCTGAAAACTATAATTCAACCTTCGAAATCGAATTAGGCGATGTGTTGAATGATGATGGACCAAGAGTCTTTCCTGCTTATTTTCAATTTAATAAAAAAGTTGTCGCTAAATCAGAGTTCAAATGGTATACAAAAGAACAATTACGGTTAGTTCGTAATGCAATATATGCTTTACATGGATATAATTTTCAGTCTGTAGATTTAAGAGAATATTTTAATTCTGTTGGAAAATACTGGAATCCACCATATGAAATAAATCCAAATTTTTCTGAATCAGATTTATCATATTATGAGAAAACAAACATTCAAAATTTACTTGAAGAAGAAAATAAAAGATAGCATAACAAAGGTTCGTAGCCGACAGCGGGTCGAGCCCGCTGCGGTACAACCAGTTGTTAGGTTGATGGCGCACTGCGCCACTTTCGGAGTAAAAATGAATAATGAAATATTTATTAAAAAATGTTATGAGCTAGCCATTCAAGCAGGAAAAAAAGGTTATGATACTTTTGGCGCTATTTTAGTCCATGATGGAAAAATCTTAGAAGAAGCCGAAAATACTTCTGATTATAAAAATAAAATTTTTGGACATGCAGAATTTAATCTTGTTCACAAATGTGCCAACAAATTTTCTGATGATGTTTTAGAAAATGCTATCGTATACACAAGCTGTGCTCCATGTGAAAGATGTCTTGCTGCAATTGCTTCTCTTGGAGTTCATCAAATTGTTTGTGGGGTTTCATATAAGGAATTTTGTAAATTACTTCCATTTGATTATAAAGTCCTGGACAGAGAAGGATTGCTTAAACAGCTTGGAATTACAATGAAACTTACAGAATCAATTCTTGAAGATGAAGGTATGCATGTATTTGAATGGTGGGGAGGAGAATACCGACCGCTGAAAGAATTAATTGCTGAAATGGATGAAGTAAAGAAACGAAAATAGACAACGGCGGGTCTATTCGCAACGAAGTTTCCAGTGAGTCCGCCTTTTTTCTTGTTAAATCAGTCTTAATATAGTATCATATAAAGACTGGAGGTTTTTATGATTACAAATGTTCAGGAATGTATTAAACCGATTTCCTATGTAAAAACTAATGCTGCCGACATGATGAATTTTGTAAATGACAAAAAAGAACCGCTAATCATTACACAAAACGGTGAATCTCGAGCAGTATTAATTGATGTTGAATCTTACCAGGAAATGAAGGACGCATTCAATTTGTTAAAAATCATTCAATTCTCTGAAATGGATGTACAGGCTGGAAGAACAAAACCTGCAAAAGAAGTTTTTTCAAATTTAAGAAGGAAGTACAATCTTGGAAGATGAAGAAATTGAAGAAATTATAATTTCAGAATTTGCCGAAGCAGATTTAGATGAAATTGCTTCTTATCATTATTCTCGAAGTCCAAATTACGTTGAAAGAATAATTTCTGAATTTGAAGAAAATGTTTTGTCACTCCAGAAACATCCTAAAAGCGGAAGAACAGTTCCCGAATTGGAACGTCAGGGTATAACAAAATATAGAGAATTGATTCAAGAATATTATAGAATCGTTTATGAAATCTCAGGTAATAAAATAATAATTCACACAATAATCGATGGCCGAAGGAATTTTGAAGAAATAATAATTTCAAAATTATCTCGATATTATGGTAACAAAACCTAACAAAGGTTCGTAGCCGACAGCGGGTCAAGCTGCCTGCGGTACAACCTGTTGTTATGCTGACACCCACACTGGGGTGCTTGGAGAAAAAAATGAAAAAAATTAATTTTACGATTTTGATAGTATTTTTACTATCAATGAATCTCTTTGGATTTGATAAACAGAATCAAGTAATCAGTGGGCTTCAAAGTGGAAATTATGAAAACGTAAAGAGACTTCTTCAAGAATGGGAAAAAGAAAGTCCAAAAGATCCAGATTTAATGACCGGTTGGTTTAATTATTATCTATATAGAAAAGCAGAAGAAAAAAGTTTTGAAGGTTACATGCAAAATGGAATGTATGGTTCCTATTCAAAAACCATATATGATGAAGAAGATTTAAGAACTGCCATTTCATATCTTGATAAAGCCTTAAAAACTAATCCATATAGAATGGATATATATTTTGGAAAAATTAATTCTCTTCTACATGCTGAAAAATATTCAGATGGCTCAAAAGCAATTATTGCTTTTCTTAAAGTGTATGAGAAAAATAAAACTGACTGGTATTGGACTAATAATCAAAAGTTTAGTGATAATAATTGGAATGTTGAAAATACAGTATTAAGTGCATTGCAAGATTACTGTCAGCTATTCGACTTTTATATTGATCGTAATTCTGTTAAAAATGCGCTCGATCAAATCTTAAAGTTATTCCCCAAAAATGTAATATTTTTAAATTACCTGTCTTATTACTATTCTTCTGCGAAAGAATATGATAAGTCAATTGATGTTTTATTAACTGCTTACAAAATAGATTCTGATGATTACGTTATTGTAGGAAATCTAGCTTCCGATTATGAAAAAATAGAAAATTATAAAGAAGCAGAAAAATGGTATTTAATTATGTCAAAAATGAATTCAGATGAAGCAAAAGCTTATGCATCTAAAGGCCTAGAAAGAATTAGAAATAAAAAATAGCATAACAAAGGTTCGTAGCCGACAGCTGGTCAAGCCCGCCATTATTTGTGTTGACAAATATTCACTTTAGTTCATATAATAAAATCATGTGGAATGTTGATTCATCCGATGAATATGATGCCTGGTTTCTAACTTTGGACGAAGAAAGTAAGGAAGCTGTATTACAAAGAGTTCTTTTACTCAGACAGTATGGCCCACAACTTCCCCGCCCATATTCAGATACTCTTCATGGTTCTAAAAAATACACGAACCTGAAAGAATTAAGAAATCAGACGCAACAACATGTACTGAGAGTTGCCTATTATTTTGATACCGAAAGAAATGCATTTCTGCTTACCGGCGGAGATAAAAAAGGAAAAGATCAGAAGAAATTTTACAAAGATTTAATTGCTGAATCTGAAGTAATCATAGAGAAACATGAAAAGGAGTTGGAAAATGAAAGATGCAATCAAAATGATGGAAAGTAATATGTCTCCCGAAGCTGTAAGAAGAGCTCACATAAAAGCCGAGCAGGATATTATGTCTATCCGCCTTGCACAACTCCGTGAAGAAATGAATATTAAACAATCTGAAATGGAAAACTTCACTCAGTCATCAGTTTCAAAAATAGAAAAAAGAAAGGATATGAAAATATCTACTTTAATAGATTATCTCGACAGTCTTGGAATGGGCTTGGAAATAATTACATACCCGAAACTTGCTGTTTCAAAGAAACAGGAAAAAGTACTGTTAAAAGTGTAGCAAAACCTAACAAAGGTTCGTAGCCGACAGCGGGTCGAGCCCGCTGCGGTACATGCAGTTGTTATGTGGACGCCTGCACTGGGGCGCAAGGTAAAGATTGGGGAAAATAAATCTCTTGATGATATATTAGCTATGATTACTCCTAACAATATACATTCTGAAGTTACAACAAAAAAATATCTCGAACAAAGAGCAAAGAAAGCTTCTGTTGAAAAGTTTAAAAATGTATTGTCAAAAGCTCCGGGAGTAGAACTTGAAGATTTTTCAGAATTAGAAAAAGACATAACAAGAACTTCCATGAATGAAATGTGGGAAGAACTTAAAAATGACACATGGTAAAGTCTGTCTCATAGATTTTGTAAACCAATTAAAAGCCGCAGAGGTGTAGTATGATATATTCTGCTCTTGAAAATAAATTAGAAGCTCTACCACAAGCTGCAATTGAAGAAGTTGCAACATATATAGACTTCTTATTATATAAATATACAACATCGAAAAAACAAAATCATATCGTATCAAAGAAAAAAGGATTTGGATGTTTAAAAGATATTCCTTGTAAATTATCTCCAAACTTTGATGAAAGCCTATAAAAACATTATATGTCAGATATTCTTGAAGATGTTAAAAATCAAATTTTATCTTTCTCTTTAGCTGAACAAATTCATCTGCTTAACTTTATTGCTAATTGCATAAACAAACAGACTTCAATTTTAAACAAAAATTTTTCAGAATATGAAGCTTTAAGAAACTTACGAGAAACAGGTCTTGCTACTGTCTGGAAGACTATTTATAATGACACATGGTGAGTCCTACCATAAGTGGAATCTTTAAAAGGAAATCGCGCCTTTAATCGCGAGTGTTTCACGGAGGTCGTAAGTTTTATTACGGCCTCATTTTTTTATGTAAATTATTTTTAAACTAGTACTTTAATGTTTTTCTCGGCAAACAGCATTATCCTTAAGAAAAGGAGTTATTATGCACAGTGAAAAACTTTTCAGAAAAATCAAACGCGTAATTTCACAATTTATTGAAACAGAATACTGGTATCGCTTCCGCCGACTTCCAAGTTTCTGGTACGACGATGAACAAAAAATCTATAGTCCATTAAATGAGAAGATTCCTGCACGTGACTGGCTTACACGAACTTGAGATGGTGAAAATGATATTCTTGATATAATGCGCCTTAAAATTGAACATATGTTCTGGAATCTCAAAGAGCATGGTAATCAGGCATATTTTTATCTTGATTCTGGCAACCTTAAATCACAATATCGAGAAGCTGTACCAGATAGTGATAGGAAATGGGCAATTGATCAAATTTTTAATAAATATTTTTCTGGACTCAAACCAAAGTATTTAAGCTGGAATCATTCTTTCTCTGAAGAATGTCATGAGACACGTAATTGGAAATCACAGCTCTGGATTGGAAATACATACACTCAAGAATATGATAGAGAAGATTCATCATCTGTTATAAATGATTTTGAAAATCATTCAGACTCTGGTCTTTGTCATTACTATTTAATTTGTCAGGGAACTTCATCTCTTAAAGAGAATAAAATAATCAATAGGATTTTTTATATCGCACACGAAACTGATATCCAGATTCCTCCAAATGAAATTCCAAAAGATAAAAAACTCTATGACTTTAATAAAGAAGATTTTCTTAAAGGCATACATAAAGAAGCACCTCAATATAGAAAAAAAGATTTTACGAAAGATTTTGAATTGTCTGCTGATTTTGGAACTTCTCCTTTCTCAGATTTGCATAAACTTCAGGACACGATAAATCAAAATAAAATTCCAATCCCTAATATCATAGATGGAATTATTTCTGGAGAGCAGAGTTTTTATATTTCAATGCCTGATTATAGAAAGCTTTCTCCAGCAACAAGAAAACTTGTCCGTGGAAATAGACGTACCCTGACTCAATTGTTACATCTTCGTCACCTTATAAAGAATATTCAAAAGATTGATCACATGAATAAAAAATACACAAGGATATATCGTAATAATGAGAAATTGAATGAAATATCTCAAAAAGAAAAAATACTTGCTTATAAAAAGGCAGAACAGTTATATAAAGAAGACAGAAAAACTGCTTACCGAAAACTTGCAGATTTTATGGCAGAACAAGGCGATTGCTGGTGGGATTAAGTATTTCAGAGCCTGGCTTTTTTCTTGTTAAATCAGTCTTAATATAGTAGCATATAAAGACTTGAGGTTTTTATGATTACAAATGTTCAGGAATGTATTAAACCGATTTCCTATGTAAAAACTAATGCTGCCGACATGATGAATTTTGTAAATGACAAAAAAGAACCGTTGATTATTACACAAAACGGTTACATTTTAATATAAAAAAAGAGGATTTAAAAATGGAAAGAAAGTATTTTATCGACAATCTCAGGATTCTTTGTATCCTGCTGCTTTTCCCATTTCATGTGGGAATGTTTTACAATGACTTCGGGGAACGATTTTATGTTCATATTGCAGACTGTATTCCAGCCTCATTATTGAATATCAGCACATTCCCCTGGTGGATGCCACTTTTATTTGTCCTAGCCGGAGCTTCAACCTTTTATGCCTTTGGAAAGCGAACAGCAAAGCAGTACATTATAGAACGGGTTCTAAAGCTTTATATTCCCCTTACAGCAGCACTTATTTTTATAATTCCTGTTCAGCCTTATCTGGCAGATATTTATTTCAATAATTATTCCGGTAACTATTTTGAACACTTCAAGGAATTTATTGTTTTTACAGATTTTACCGGTTATGATGGCCACTTTACTCCCGCTCATACCTGGTTTATCCTGTATCTTTTCCTGATTTCTCTTATAACCCTGCCACTATTAAAACTGGCCTATAATAAAAACTTTGATTTAAAGCTTTCCCGCTTTCTTATTCTTAAACTCCTTTTAATCGCGGTAATACCTTACATTATTAAACCAATTGCTAATCTGGGTGGAAAAAGCATTGCAGAATTTATGGCCTGGTTTTTAATAGGCTTCTTTGTTTTCTCAAATGAAGCTTTCCAGGAAAAAACTGCTTCCTGGTCTTTAGTAACATTTCCAATCTTTGCAATTCTTTTAATTACCCGATGCGTAATGTATAAAATACAGGTTTTTGGACCTTATTGGGATTTATTAACATATATTTTTACCTGGAGTGGAATACTTTCATTATTTGGTCTTGGAAAAAGGTTTCTGAACTTTAATAGTGATTTTACAAAGTATTTTTCTCAGGCGTCATATCCTCTTTATATTCTTCATCAGTCAGTAATAGTAATTTTAGGATTCTTTGCTGCAAAATATGTAATGATTCCTTATATACTTCAGTACATATTATTAGTTCTTGTTTCCTTTGTTATTACTCTTGGACTTTATGAAATTTTCCGAAGAAACAAAGTAACAAGTTTTCTTTTGGGAATAAAAAGGTTGAAAAAAATAGAAGCACAGCAATCGAATCCCGCCTAAAAAAAACAGGCTTCCCCCGCAACGCGAGAGAAGCCCGAAAAAAATCTGGAGTAAACCGAAAGGAGATTTTTTCTATAATTTTATGTTAACGTACACTAAATAGCAGGTCGCCGTAGCTTGGGAATGGCCAGAGCTCTTTTGGTGTAATTGTTTCAAGCTCATCAACACAGGCTCTCAGTTCGTTCATTGCAGCAAATACATGCTCGCGGTAGAAAAAGGCTGTCTTACTAGAATCACCTGCTTCTGCAGTTTTCTTTGCTTCAAGAACTTCACTTTCAAGTTTTTCTGTCTTGCTGTAAATGCAGCTTGTAAGGCAGCTAACTTTTTTCAGCATTGAACTTTCATAAGTTGCATCGCACTCGCCGCAGGCAGCCTTTTTCAGGCCGATTGTTTCTGCCAGCTTGTTTGCATATTTGCTTGCAGTTGGAAGAATGTCTTTCTTAGCCATCTCGAGCATTGTCTCTGCTTCGATATTGATAATCTTTGAGTAGTTTTCGTTGTGAATCTCAAAGCGGCTTGTTAGTTCAACCTTACTATAGACTCCAAACTTTTCGAATACCTTCACATTCTTTTCGTCGAGGATATGTGGAAGAGCTTCTGGTGTAGACTTGAGGTTGTAAAGTCCGCGCTTCTCAGCTTCTTTTACCCATGAATCATCATAACCGTTTCCGTTGAAAATGATTCTCTTGTGCTCTTTGATTGTCTTCAAAATCAGGTCGTGAAGATCGCTCTTGAAGTTAGCTGATTTTTCAAGAATATCAGCAAACTGTGAAAGCTCTTCAGCAACAACTGTATTCAAGAATACGTTTGCACATGCAATTGATTCGTTAGAACCGAGCATACGGAACTCAAACTTATTGCCGGTGAAAGCAAATGGTGATGTACGGTTACGGTCGGTAGTATCCTTGTTGAAGTCAGGCAAAACAGTAACACCGATCTGCATCTTTTCTTTTTCGTGCTTTCCGTATGGCACTCCCTTTTCAATGCTGTCGAGAATCGCGCTGAGTTCATCACCTAAGAAGATTGAGATGATAGCTGGAGGCGCCTCGTTAGCTCCAAGGCGATGGTCGTTACCAGCCGAAGCAACAGAAATACGCAGAAGATCCTGATACTCGTCAACAGCCTTGATGATTGCACAGAGGAAAAGAAGGAACTGTGCATTCTGGTCAGGTGTTGCACCAGGGTCAAGAAGGTTCTTTCCGGTATTTGTAGAAATAGACCAGTTGTTATGTTTACCACTTCCGTTTACACCGGCAAATGGTTTTTCGTGCAAAAGACAAACCATACCATGGCGGCTTGCAACCTTGCGCATCATTTCCATTGTGAGCTGGTTATGGTCACAGGCAAGATTTGTTGTAGAAAAGATTGGAGCAAGCTCATGCTGAGCAGGCGCAACCTCGTTATGTTCAGTTTTAGCAAGAATACCAAGCTTCCAGAGTTCGCGGTTTAAATCCTTCATGAACTCCTGAACGCGAGGCTTAATCATACCAAAGTAGTGATCCTCAAGTTCCTGACCTTTTGGCGCCTTAGCACCGAAGAGTGTGCGGCCGGTGTATATGAGGTCTTCACGCTTGTCGTAAACTGATTTGTCTACGAGGAAGTATTCCTGTTCTGGTCCTACTGTAGTTTTTACAGAAGTAACAGCTTCGTTTCCTTCGAACATTTTCAATACGCGGACAGCCTGTTTGCTGATTGCCTGCATAGAGCGAAGGAGCGGTGTCTTTTTATCAAGAGCTTCACCTGTATAAGAACAGAATGCTGTTGGAATACAAAGTGTGCCGTCTTTGATGAAAGCGTAAGAAGTTGGATCCCATGCTGTGTAACCACGAGCTTCGAATGTAGCGCGGATTCCTCCACTTGGGAAAGAAGAAGCATCAGGTTCACCCTGAACAAGCTCTTTTCCGCTGAATTCCATGATAACTTTTCCACCATCTACTGGTGTAATAAAGCTGTCGTGTTTTTCTGCTGTGATTCCTGTAAGTGGCTGGAACCAGTGTGTATAATGTGTTGCACCTTTTTCTACAGCCCAGTCTTTCATTGCATTTGCAACAACAGTGGCAACAGAAGCGTCAAGTTTCTCGCCGCCTTCAATAGTCTTCATCAGCTGCTTATATGTTTCTTTTGGCAGCCGAGCCTTCATCACAGTTTCGTTAAAAACGTTTTCGCCAAAAATAGGTGTAACTTCGTCCATAATATTTTCCTTTAATTGATTACGACAAAAAAAACGCCGCACTTTCATTCTGTGTACATCAAAATGAAAACGCAGCGTCTTTGCCGATTGTTAGTTTCTCCGGACATGCCAACGGCAGCCGGAAATTTTAAAAACAAAAAAGGTCGCAGAAATACCATTTCTGCGACCTCATTGTCGTTTGATAGTTCTTTTATACTCTTCTTGAAAAAAAATGTCAAGAAGTTTTATAAAAAATCTACAAGCTTGAATATTTCATGGCCGAAGGGGCCGCTGCCAGGCCTTCGAGACTTGTCTCTCTTAAACAGGCTGGAATCAGTTTGCCGATTCTGCCCATGGTTTCAAAAACTTCATCAACTGGAATTGCAGACTTTATTCCTGCCATTGCCATCTGACTTGAGATAATGGCGTTTACCGCGCCGGATACATTTCTTTTTATACAGGGAACTTCTACAAGTCCCGCAACAGGATCGCAGGTAAGGCCCAGCATATTTTTCATTGCCAGAGCTGCAGCATTTGCAATCTGTTCGTTAGTGCCATTTTCAAGATAAGTCAGGGCACCGGCCGCCATTGAACTGGCACTTCCAATTTCTGCCTGACAGCCTCCTTCTGCGCCGGAAATACTTGCAGTCTCTGCAATCACCTGACCTATACCGGCAGCAACAAAAAGGGCTTCGACTACCCTGGCCTTGTCTGCATTTTTTTCTTCTAGGTATGTAAGCAGAACCGCCGGAATAACTCCGCAGGAACCGGCCGTTGGAGCTGCAACAATTCGGCCCATGCAGGCATTAGATTCTGCCATCTTAACGGCCTTTTCCATAACCATTGCGAGGAAAGTGCCTATGAGACGGTTTTCATTTTTTCTGAAAGTCTCGAGCTTGGCGCCGTCTCCACCACTGAGCCCGCTTTGTGAACGTAAATCAGGATTATATTTTTTATCAGCTTCAATCATGGCATCCAGCATTTTTTCCATGCGGGAAAAACTTACAGCTTCTGTTACCTTACGCTCCTGAACATCATCGTCCATAATCACCTTCCACAGGGGAAGATTTTTTGACTGAGAAGCTTCCATGATTTCTGACATTGTTGAGAAAGACATTTTAATTCTCCAGGCAGCTGTAATAAGTTACTTTTTCAACGCCTTCTAGTTTTGTTAGCCAGTGCAGAGACTCCTGAGGAATCTCACTGTCCAGCTCAAGGACCATAACCGCATCTCCACCCCGCTTAGCACGATAGAGCTGCATGGCCGCAATGTTTACCGACTTATGTGCAAGCATGCTTGTAACCTCGCTGACGTGTCCGGGCTGGTCTTTGTTGTGAACAATAAGCGTAGGATTCTCTCCTGAAAAATTTGTTCTCAACCCGTCTATACTTGCAATGTTTATAATCGATCCACCGACTGATTCTCCGATTACCTGTAACTTACGACCCTTAGTTCCGGTAAGATTCAAGAGAACCGAGTTAGGATGATAATCACTTAAATCTGCACGGCCAAACGTAATTTCTATGCCCTGCTCTTTTGCAAGCTGAAGACTTTCGGGAATGAGAGGATTATCTTCTTTCATTCCCAAAAGCCCGGCTACGAGAGCAAAGTTTGTACCATGTCCTTTTCCAGTTGCAAGAAAACTTCCGTGCAGTAAGATTTCCGCAGCCTTAAGTTTTTCTCCCAGCAGCTTACGACTGGCATAGCCGATTTTTACCGCGCCCGCCGTATGCGAAGAAGAAGGACCTACCATTACCGGCCCGATAATTTCAAAAATATTCATAGGCCTAAAGAACTGTATAATCTAAGAATGCTGGTTTTCTTGCTTCGTTCAAAAGCTCTTTTACCACATTTGGTTTTACGGCATAGAGTTTTGAAGTGGCATCATAAAAATCAAATTTCATAATCCAGAGCTCGCCGCAATCATTGAGTTCAACGAGTCGTAATTTACCGCCTCGCTTTGGCGAATAATAGACTCCCTGATTTACTACAATCATCTCCTTGCAGATTATGCCGAAGCCGTAAAGCTTCTGCAGGTTTCTTGTATCAAAATCAAGTTGCTTTCCAAAATCAGCATGAAGATTTATATGAACCGGAACCTCACTTATTCCGCCGGAAAACATCTGGGCATCTGCCGGAATAAGGCGAAACTTCTTCGGATCAAAATAAGAAAGCAAGGGAACAATCTCAAGATCATTTACTTTTTCTGTTGTCATAACCTACTCCTCCAGGTTGCCGGTGGCTTCGATACACTTCGCTTCGCGAAGCACTCAACCACCGACACCGGATTTTATTTACTTCTGCTCAACCTTCATGCCGGTGTAGTTTGGATAACCGATTACGTCGTTGTAATAGTTTGTAAGCTCCGGTGGATAAAGGTTTGTATTGTTGTTTGTAAAGAGCGGAACAATTACTGTATCTTCGCTGACAGCAATTTTTTCTGCGGCGAGCAGCATGTCCTGACGCTTCTTTGCATCCAGTTCAAGATCTGACTTTGCAATCAAATCATCATACTTTTTGTTGTTCCAGTTGATGTCGTTCAGGCTGTTTCCTGTTACGTACATCATGAGCCAGGTTGTAGGATCGTTGTAGTCTGCATACCACTGCATACGAATCATCTGATCTTTCTTCTGGCGGCGCTGTGCAACATAAACTTCATTTTCAAGAGCCTGAAGTTCTACCTCAACACCAAGAAGCTTCCACTGCTGCTGCAAAACCTGGGCAACATCACCTTCATAACTCATTGAAGGATAAGTATATGTAATTTTTGGCAGTCCCTTTCCATCAGGATATCCGGCTTCGGCAAGAAGCTTCTTTGCTTCTTCAAGGTTTTCATCAAGAAGATCTCCCTGAAGCAGACCCCACTGAGTTCCATCAACCTTAGAGTGATAGAAGCGGCCAACGAAAGTTGTTGAAGGTACACAAGACATTCCGACTACAGTTGCAATATCCTTTCTCTTAAGGGCAAGGGCAAAAGCCTTACGAACCTTAGGATTATCGAACGGTGCAATGTTAGGGTTCATCATGATGTAGTTAGTCTGAGGAACCTCTGTGATTTTCAAATCAGGCTTACCCTGGTAGCGTTCTGCAATTGAAGATGGAGCGCCAGTCAGAATTGTAAGTTCTCCTGTCTGATAAGCTGCTGCCTTTGCCTGGTTATCATCCATAAAGCGCATCTTGATTGAAAGAAGATTTACGCTGTCTGCATCGTAGTAATATGGATTTTTCTTGTAGAGAATATACTCTCCAGGCTTACGCTCAGCCATATACCATGGGCCGTTTCCAAGGTTCTTTGCAGGATCCATATCCCAAAGCTTATCTTCATCCTTTGCATACATGCAGTTTGAAGGCATAAAGGTTGGAACATTTGCAAACATATCAAGGAAGTAAGCACAAGGAGTTTCAAGAGTTATCTTGAGTACCTTTGGATCTGATGCATCAATTGCTACCTGATCCAGGCTGCCCTTTCCGCTGAAGGCTTCCAGAGCCCCCTTAATTGGGAAAAGGAAGTCTACGTACCAGGCTCCATTTTCCGGCTCGAGGGCACGAATCATTGTGTTCTTATAATCAAGTGAAGTTACCTGAGAACCATCTGACCACTTTGCATTATCGCGAATCCAGAAAGTGTAAGTCAGTAAGTCTGAACTGATTTCCCACTTTTCTGCTGTGGCGGCTTTAAAAAGTCCGTCTGGTGTATATGTTACAAGAGGGTCCAGTGTATATGTCTGATGAGAAAAATATACATAAGCTGCGGCACCTGCAGGATCATATTCGCCGGTTTCCGACTGATTGGCTACGACAATTTCAAGAATCTCTCCTTTTTCATTTGTTTTTACCCGACTTGAAGATTTTCCTCCACAAGAAAGGAGTCCAAACATCATTGCAGTTCCCATAAGTGCTGCAGCCCACTTCTTAACGTTGCGATTCATAATCATAGTGAACCTCCATTTAATTTATTTTACAGGTGCATACAAAAAGCATGCTACCTTATGGTTACCAATTGAATAGGTTTCCGGCTTTTCCTGATTACACCTTTCCTTACAGTGTGGACAGCGTGGTGCAAAAGGACAGCCCTTTGGCGGATTAAGCGGAGACGGAACTTCGCCTTCCAGCAGAATTCGCTTTTTTGTTTTTGCCAGTTCCGGGTCTGGAACAGGCGATGCAGAAATCAGAGCCTTTGTGTAAGGATGAAGCGGTGTCTTATAAACTTCATCACTGGTTCCGAACTCCACCATATTTCCAAGATACATAACTCCAATCTTGTGACTTATGTGATGTACCATTTCCAGGTCGTGCGCAATGAAGAGGTAAGAAAATCCTCTTTCGTGCTGAAGCTTTTCCAGCAGGTTGATTACCTGTGCCTGGATTGAAACGTCCAGGGCAGAAATCGGTTCATCGCAGACAATGAACTCCGGGTTGAGGGCCAGGGCTCTTGCAATTCCGATTCGCTGACGCTGGCCGCCTGAAAACTCAAATGGGTAGCGGCGGATGTGGTCAGGCTTTAAGCCTACTGTCTGAATCAGATCCTGAACGATTGCCTTGCGCTCCTTTGGTGTACCCATGTCGTGAATGACCATAGGCTCTTCTATAATTTCGCCGACTGTCATTCTCGGGTTCAAAGAAGCATAAGGATCCTGGAAGATCATCTGCATTCTCTTTCTGTAAGGATTCATCTGCTTGTTTGAAAACTTTGTGATATCAACTCCATCGAAAATAATCTTTCCGCTGGTTGAATCATGAATCTTCAAAATGGTTCGTCCCATGCTGGACTTACCACAACCAGACTCTCCTACAATTCCAAGTGTTTCTCCTCTCTCAAGTGTGAAGGAAACATTTTCTACTGCGTGAACCATCTTGCCCTTTGCGGCATCGAAGTATTTTGTAAGCCCCTGTATTTCAAGAATAGGTCGGGTCTTCTGAGCTGCCTCTGGTGTGGCTGTCTTTGCACTTGTTGTCTTTATTTCACTCATGAGCATTTCCTCCAATCACATCTTCGTATCGGTCTGCACAGTGCAGCCAGCATTTGCATTTATGTGTCTTGCTGAACTCAGTTGAAAGCGGTGAATACTTTGTGCAGATTTCCATCGCTTCGCTGCAGCGCGGTGCAAAAGGACACTCGTTGCCAAGCTTAATCAAATCAGGTGGTGTTCCCGGAATCGGCTTGAGCGGTTCCTTGTTGTCTACATTTGAGTTTGCAATTGAGTTCAAAAGCCCCTTTGTGTATGGATGCTTTGCCTCATAGAAGATTTCGTTTACAGTTCCCTCTTCCATGATATTGCCGCCGTACATAATGGAGATTCTGTCGCAGAGACTTGCTACAACTCCAAGGTCGTGGGTAATCAGAATTACTCCGGTACCGGCCTTCTGTGTAAGTTCCTTAATCAGTTCCAGAATCTGTGCCTGAACTGTTACGTCCAGGGCTGTTGTCGGCTCATCACAAATCAAAAGCTTAGGGTTGTTAGCCAGGGCAATTGCAATGATGATTCGCTGTCGCATACCGCCGGAAAACTCAAAAGGATACTGTTTCAAACGCATCTCCGGGCTTGGAATTCCAACCATCTTCATCAGCTCAATTGCACGAGCTCTTGCTTCCTTTTTTGTGCACTTTGTGTGATACAAAATGCCTTCCGTTATCTGCTTTTCAATTGTTACAATCGGGTTCAGGTAACTCATAGGATCCTGGAAAATCATTGAGATTTCATTTCCACGAATATTCTGCAGCATCTTTTCGTACTGCTTCTTTTCTGCATTTGTGTTGTAATGGTTAGGGCTTAAATCCTTTCCGTCAAAAGTCATTGAACCCGAAGTTACCTTTCCGTTGCCGGCAAGCAGGCCCATGAGCGAAAGCATTCCCTGCGACTTTCCCGAACCAGACTCTCCTACGATTCCAAGAATCTCGCCGGCTTCTACATGGTAATCTACTCCGCGCACGGCCTTTACTGTTCCGCCGTCTGTCTTAAACTCTGTTGTCAGTCCCTTTATTTCCAGTAAACTCATATTTCTAACTCCTCGCGTAATCTCAGCTTGAGGTGGTTTCGATATGGCCTTCGGCCTACTCAACCACCGGGGCTATCTCTTTCTCTTTGGATCAAGTGCTCTCTCCAGACCTTCACCTACAAAGTTGAAGGAGATGATTGTAAGACAGATTGCAACAAGCGGATAAATTGTCTGCATAGGGTAAACCATAATCAGTTCACTTGCCGCATCGCACAAAGTTCCCCAGCTTGCCTTTGGTGCCGAGATTCCAACTCCGATAAAGGAGAGCCAGGCTTCTGTAAAGATTGCCTGTGGAACCATAAGGGTAATGTTTACGATGATTGGTCCCATTGCATTTACCAGAAGGTGCTTTACAAGAATACGCTTAGGACTTGCTCCAAGAACAAAGGCCGCCATCGTAAACTCCTGCTCCCTCAAGCTCTTAACCTGAGAGCGGACAATTCTCGCCGTACCAATCCAGCAGGTAATCGAAATACCCAGGATGATTGAACTGACTCCCGCGCCCAGCCAGAGCATAATCAAAACTATGTAAAGCATTGACGGTACAGAATAGATGATGTCCACAAAACGCATCATAACCATATCTGTTCTTCCGCCGACGTAACCTGCAATTCCTCCGTAGAGGGTTCCTAAAATCAGGTTGACGATTGCAGCTACAATTCCAACTCCAAGACTTATTCTGGCACCGTAAAGGATGCGGACAAAAATGTCGCGTCCCATCTTGTCAGTTCCAAAAAGATGCTGGGCAGTTGGCGCCGCATTTCGCAATGCAATGTTCTGGTCTTCATAAGAAAAGGGTGAAAAGACCGGACCAAGAATTGCCATAAGAACTACAATTACCAGAACAATCATTCCAAAGACTGCACGCTTGTTCTTTGTAAACTCAGCCTTTACAGACTGGAAGAAGGTCTTGCTTTCAATCGCAATAAACTCATCGTTCTTTTCTTCCTTGCTGAGCTTGCGGAATAACTGCTGCTTCTGCATTTCCTTATATTCACTTGATGTCTGTTCCATACTGTCCTCCTAAAGTGACTTTCTTGTTCTCGGGTCAACAACCGCACAAAGTAAGTCTGCAATCAGGTTGCACATGATAATCAGCGCACCCATAAAAATCGTAATTCCCATAACCACTGTGTAGTCGTGGTTCATGATTGCATTTGTAAACTCACGGCCAAGTCCTGGAATCGTAAAAATCTTTTCGATTGTTACGGAACCGGTAAGCAGGAATGCAATCATTGGTCCTATGTAAGTAATTACCGGCAGCATGGCATTTTTCAAAACATGGCGGAAAAGGATTGTGCTCTTGCTGATTCCCTTTGCCTTTGCCATAGTTATGTAATCCTGTCTGATAACCTCTTCATAAGAACTCTGGGTAAGTCGGGCAACCGCACTGATTGGCCAGAGTCCCTGAGCAACCGCCGGCAGTATGTAGTGCAGCGGCGTACTCAAACCGATGATTGGCAGGGCCTTAAAAATTACGCCGAACAGAATCATCAGAAGAAGGGCTACAAGAAAGTTCGGAATACTAACTCCAAGTGTAAGTCCTGTAAGCCAGGCTCCCTTTGCTACCGGGCTCTTTGATCTTGCCATCATGATGCCCGAAAAGATTCCAACTACCAGAACAAGAACTGTAGTAACAAGACCAAGCTTTACAGTCGGAATCATTGACTGCCTGATGATGGATGTTACAGAAGTTCCGGTCTTCTTATAGGAAGTTCCCAGATCTCCATGCAACATATTGTTTATATAAATGAAAAGCTGAGTAACAACCGGTTTATCAAGACCGTACTGTGCTTCCATTTTGGCGAGAACATCGCCGGAAATATTTTTTGATTGAAGAGGACTTCCAGGCATAACCTTTGTCAGCGTAAAAGTGATTACAATCAGGATGAACAAGGTAAGAAGGCCAAGCCCCAACCTTTTTAGAATGTACTTAATCATCTATCCTCCTTAGCGCCCGTAAGCAGCAGACAAAAAAAAATGGCAAAGATGTTTTTTACGACATCTTTGCCATCAAGGAAAATGAAAACGACTTACGAACCCTGTTTCATTTTTGTTACGCACTTTATAAAAAAATCCGCCACAACAGTCAATAAGTTTTTTTGCAATTTGTGAGCGGAACAAAAAATTAAAGTTGCCTTTGTAAATTTTACAATTTTCCAGAAATTAAATTGACACTGATAATTAAGAGTACTTAAAGTAAGCCCAAATCTTATAGAGAGGTGAAATTATGAAAATTGTTGTAATTCAGGAAACGGTAAAGATGCCGAACCTTACGGCAGCAGAAGTTACAGAGCACTGGAATCAGTTGAAGAAGCTTCCTAATGTGGAACTCAAAATTGTAATTCCTGAAAAATACCTTATGCCGGAAGAATATCACGATATCATTGGTGATGCAGATGCTGTTCTTGGCCTCTGGGTCAGCGATAAAGTTATAAATGAGGAATGGCTCAGCCATCATCCAAATCTTAAATATATTGCAACCCTGGGCCATGGCTTTGGTGAGTTTGATGTTGAAATGACCCGCCGTAAAAAAATCACAATTACAAACACCATTTACGGTGCGCAGACAATTGCTGAATATGGCTGGGCGCTTTTGATGGAAGTCTGCCATCATGTAAATGTTCATTCAGATATGATTAAAAAAACTGACTGGACTAAGCTTGATGAAAGAGGTATGCCTGTAGAACGCGCAATGTACGGAAATGTTGTTACTCCTCAGATTGAGCTTTACGGAAAAACCTGTGGTATTTTCGGACTTGGTGCAATCGGCCTTGCCTTTGCAAAGATGGCTTCGGGCTTTGGTATGCGTGTAATTTCCTACAGCCGCCACAAGAAGGTTGGAGCAATTTACTCCTTTGTTGAACAGGTTGATTTTGATACCCTCCTTCGTGAGTCTGATGTTATTTCGATCCATGCGCCTTACACGGCAGAGACTGCAGATACCTTTGACAAGGAAGCCTTCTCAAAAATGAAAGACGGAGCAATTCTGATTAACACAGCCCGCGGAGGCCTGATTGATGAAACTGCAATGATGGAAGCCCTGAACAGCGGCAAGCTTTTTGCTGCCGGCCTTGATGTTCTTAGAGATGAGCCGCCTGTTTCAGATAACCCGCTCTTCCACACAGATAAGACTTCGATTACCGGCCACATTGCCTGGCTCACAAAAGAGAGCCGCCTGCGTGCCGTAGACATGGCGATTGAGAACTTCATTCATTACCTGAATGCAATTCCGACAAGTGTAATTAACTAACGAAAGGCAAAAAAAAACGGTGGTTGAGTAGGCCGAAGGCCATATCGAAACCACCGCTTTTTTGTCACCCCGAACTTGTTTCGGGGTTCTTTTTTATACAATCGCTTAAACCACCGCCTTCTTCATCCATCTGCCGCTCTTAATACGCCAGACATTCGAAACGCAGCGGGCAAACCAGTCAATAATCATGGCAATCCAGACACAAAGCACACCCGGAATAATAAAACCAGCCAGACGGTTCAGATAAGTCAGTAAATATGCAAAGCCGATTCTGAATACCCACATAATCAAAATTGATGCAGTCATCAGATATTTTACATCGCCGCTGGCACGCAGTACCGACTGCAGAGTCCATGCGCAAGGCCACATCAAAACGCAGCTTGCAGAGTGGAAGTACATAAGCATACGGGCAAGTCTGTCGCCTTCTTCCGAAAGATGATACCAGCTGGCAATTGTCGGTGTAAGCAGGACGATAAAGACATTTTCAATCCAGAGCATAATGTAAGCCCATTTCAAAAGCTTTTTCGTGTAATCCTTAGCGGCTCCATAATCCCCCGCTCCAACACACTGGCCAACAATCGTTGTAATCGCAAGTCCGGTTGCCGAAGCAGGAATTGTCGCAAGCAGCTCAATCGTGCTGGCAGTAGCATTTGCCGCAATACTGGCTGTTCCAAAGCTTGCAATCAGGGCCTGGGTAAAAAGCTTACCAATCTGGAACATGGCGCTGTCTATTCCGCTTGGAATACCCAGGGCAAGGATTTTTTTCTGAATATTCCAGTCCCAGCCCAGACGTAAGTATTTATCAATGTGCAAATCTCTTTTCTGATTTCGCAGCATAAAGACAACGACAATGCCGGCCACCGCACGGGAAATCAGCGTTGCATAACCAACACCCGCAATCCCCATTCCAAAGCCAAAAACAAAAATCGCATTTCCTATGATGTTCAGAATATTCATGATGGCTGAAACTGTCATACTCAAGTTCGAGTTTCCCATTGAACGGAAGAGAGCCGTTGAGCCGTAGTAAACAGAAATAAAGGGGAAGGATAAAGCCGTAATGTAAAAATAAATTACCGCCTGATCCATAACCGCTTTTTCTACTGAACCATAAATCAGCTGAAGAAGCTGACGGTTAAGGGCAAGACACAAGGCTGTAATCACAAGGGCAACCGCAAAACAGATTAAAATCAACTGGTTAGAAACCGTGTTAGCTGTATCTTTCCGTTTAGCTCCGATTGCCTGAGACGCTACAACAGCACCACCGGTAGCAAGTGCCGTAAACACATAAATCAAAAGATTGGAAATTGTATTTACCAGCGATACCCCGGAAACGGCAGTCTCGCCTGCTCCGGAAACCATGATCATATCTGCCATTCCGACAGACACCGCAAGAATCTGTTCGATTATCAAAGGCATTACAAGTTTTATGAGGAACTTCCTGTCAAATTGAATTGCCTGATGAACTGCTTTTTCCATCTTGTGCCTCCTGTTATTAATCTTAAATCTTGCGGCAATAATAAAGATTCACAAGGTTTTGTTGCAATAATTTTATTTGATTTTTGTAAAGCTTACAAAAGACCCGGCAGAATTTTTGTAAAATATTTCTAGGATTCTAAAATCACATCTGCTAGATTAGGGGCAAGAAAACAAAAACACCGGTCGCCAGCTAAAGCAGTCGGCCCAGAAAAAGGAGACAAAAATGGATTACAAGACACTTTTAAAAGATTCAATTAAAGCCATGCCGGAAAGTAAAAGAGCCGCACGTCAGCCGGTTTCAAGTTACACTACTCCAGATATTTACCGTTTGAACTATAACGAAAGTCCATACGGTCCAAGCCCAAAAGCAATCGAAGCAATGATGGAAGCTGCAAAACGTCCTAACATTTATCCGGACTGGTTTTCTGTAGATCTGAAAACTACCTTTGCCCAGCTGCACGGACTTCCAGATATGATGCACGTCTGTACAGCAACAGGTTCATCATCCCTCATCAATATTCTTGGTGAAGTATTTTTGAATCCGGGAGAAGAAGTTGTTCTTGGAAATCCAAGTTACGAGGCTTTCCGCGATACAGCTTATATTGCAGGAGCAGTTCCGGTTATGGTTCCTCTTGATGAAGATATGAATTACGATCTGGATGCAATGCTCAAAGCCATCACTCCAAAAACAAAGATGTTGGTAATCTGCAATCCAAATAATCCGACCGGAACTTTTGTTGATTCTGCAAAACTCGAAGAATTTATCAAAAAAATTCCTGAGTCAGTTCTTGTTGTTGTTGATGAAGCTTATCTGGAATTTGTAAGAAATCCTGTTACCTATTCCATGATTAAAATGATCCGCGAAGGTTATGAAAAACCTCTCATCGTTTTGAAGACCTTCTCTAAGGCTTACGGAATGGCAGGTCTTCGTATCGGAGTTGCTGCAGGAAAGCCTGAACTGATTTCCCTTCTTGCAAAATCCGGAGCTGCCTGGAACATCAACTTCCTTGGTCAGAGAATGGCAACTGAAGCCCTTAAGGATCAGGAATACATTGCCCAGGTCGGCGAGCTGAATGCTATTGAACGCAGAAAAGTTACAGAAGGTCTTGAAGCACTTGGCTGCAAGGTTTACAAGAGCCAGACAAACTTTATTCTGTTCAAGGCACCAGGAATTGAAAACACAGAAGTCTGCGCAAAACTAGCGGAGCAAAAAATATTGATTGGCTGTCCTATCGGGATGAATCGTGTGAGTCTTGGGACATCGGAGATGAATGATAAATTCCTTTTTGTAATGGAATCTATTCTGGCAAAAAAATGCGAAAAGAAACTTGCCTAAAACTCCTCTTTTAGGCATAATGTTCGCATTGAGTGCAATGACGTGCAGAAGCATTTGTCATTGCACTCTTTTTTTTGCCCGGAAAAGTACGCTGCCGAGAAGGGGGAAATATGTACACCGTAAATGAAATTATGAATCTCTCGCTTTTTAAGAAATTTAAAATCCTCACCGGAAAAGAATATCTTACAAACACAGTCACAACCACAGTAATCCTCGAGTTCGAAAGCAGCCGTATAAATTACGCCGGATACTGCTACGGTTATTTTGTTTTGATTTCTTACTTCTTTGCTTCAATCAGTCCGGAGCTTGTAAACGGCTCAATCAAAAATCTTATTCAGAAAAGAGTTTCAGGAATTGCAATTAAGCTTTTGCCGGATGAACATATTCCCCTGGACATCATTCAGTGCGCCGAAGAAAATCATGTGCCTATCCTGACTTTTTATGATGAGTTCATGGAAGACCTGATTATCAACATCAACGAATCTATGAAGACCCGGGCCCAGTACATCGTTCACGAAGAAAAACTGAACATGATTTTGAATGAAAAAAAAGACAAGGACGAGGTTTCAAGAATTGCCCGAGAAATCAATCCGGATTTTAAGGACAAGATTATAAGTGCGGTTTTGATTCCGAGAAAAGAATCTTCCAACCTCAAGGTTCACACTTTTTTTGACAGCCTCATGTATCACCGTTCAAAGATGGAAGCGGCAACTCCCTGGTCTTTCATCAAGTCTGACCACAACATTGTTTTAATCTGCAGCTTTAATGAGGATGAGGTAAAGTCGATTTTTAAATTCCGCTACATTCAGGATATTCTCGTGCAGAACGGCTTTACCACCGAAGATTTTTTTATCGGTTATGACGAAGAGCTGATGTCCCTGCACCACTTAAAGAAATCTGTGAAGAATGCCTACGCCGCAGCCGAGGTTGCAAAAATCAAAAAGAGCGATTCACTTTCCTACAAGTTTATCGGGGTTTACAAATACGCCTACAACCTGCTGCTGGATGATATCATGTGCAACGAAATCAAAAACAGAATCAACATTCTGCAGAAGTACGACAAGCAGCACGACGCAAATCTCATTAAGACGCTGAACTCTTTTGTAAAAAACAACGGAGATTATTCGGCCACAAGCGAAGACTGCTTTCAGCACACAAACACAATCCGCTACCGAATTAAAAAGATTTTCGAGCTGCTTGATTTAGATGAAAATGAAGGTGCAGAGGAAATCCGTCTGCTGGTAAGATGCTATCATCTGCTGAAGGGAAGAGCGGTATAAAAAGCAAAGGACAAAAAAAATTGCCACGTCATTGCGAAGCTCTGAGCGGAGCGAGAATGCCGTGGCAATCCTTAAATTATTTTCCAAAAGTTTTCTTAATTCTCTCAACAGCCTCAATAGTGCGTTCGCGGCTGCCGAAGCCTGTTAGTCTCAGATAACCTTCTCCCATCTTGCCAAAGCCGCTTCCCGGAGTTCCTACAACGTTGCACTTTTCCAAAAGCTCGTCGAAGAAAGACCAGCTTGTAAAACCTTCTGGAATCTGCAGCCAGACGTATGGAGAATACTGACCTCCAAAGGCCTTGAAGCCCGCCGCAGTTACACCTTCAAAAATTATGCGGGCATTTTCGCGGTAGAAGGAAAGATTCTCCTGAATCTGCTTCTGGCCTTCCTCTGAATAAACTGCCTCAGCTGCGCGCTGAGTAACGTATGAAACGCCGTTGAACTTTGTAGACTGGCGGCGGAACCACAAGGTATTGAGCTCTGTGCCGTCGAAAACAAGGTCATGAGGAACAACTGTGTAGCCGCAGCGAAGACCTGTAAAGCCCGCAGTCTTTGAGAAGGAACGGAGTTCAATTGCACAAGACTTTGCTCCTTCAATCTCATAAATTGATTTTGGATATTTTCCATCAGTTATAAATGCTTCGTAGGCTGAATCAAAAAGAATCAGGCTGTGGTGTGCATTTGCATAATCAACCCATTTTTTAAGATATTCTTTTGACGCAACAGTTCCAGTCGGATTGTTTGGGAAACAGAGATAGATGATATCAGGTACCGAATCGCCAGCTCCCGGAATGGCTGGCAAGAAGTTAGTCTCCGCGCTGCAAGGCAAAATGATGATTTTATCCTTACGACCGTTCATGATGTTTGTGTCGATGTAAACCGGATAAACAGGATCGCAGATTGCAACAGTATTGTCGGTCGCAAAAATGTCACCGATGTTTCCACAATCAGATTTTGCACCGTCCGACAAAAAGATTTCATCAAGCTGAAGATTGATTCCTCGCTTTGTGTAATCCCATTCGAGAATCTTTTCGCGGATAAAGTCATAGCCCTGCTCAGGCGGATAGCCGCGGAAGGTTTTCTCATCGGCCATTTCATCAACTGCCTTATGCATTGCCTCAATTACGGCAGGACAGAGAGGCTTTGTTACATCACCAATCGAAAGCTTGATTACGTCTGCTTCCGGATGAGCCGCAATAAACTCGCGGGTCTTTTTGTTTACGGTTGAAAAGAGGTAGCTGGCCTCAAGGTCTAAAAAGTTCTTGTTAATTTTCATATTTCGACATCTCCATTAAATACAGTTTCAGCAGGACCGGTCATGAAAACACTGTCGTTCTCATCACCACTCCACTCAATCACCAGGTCGCCGCCCAGCAGGTGCACAGTGATTTTCTCACCCGCATCAACCAGGCCGTTCAAAATTGCAGCCACTACTGTTGCACAGGTTCCGGTTCCGCAGGCAAGAGTCTCTCCGGTTCCGCGTTCCCAAACCCGCATCCAGATTGTGCGGCGGTCTTCTACGTATGCAAACTCAGTATTTGTTCGCTCCGGGAAAAACTCATTGTTTTCAAAAAGAGGGCCCACCTCGCACACAGGAAACTCAGCAGGCTTTTTATCAATAAACACAACCGCATGTGGATTTCCCATAGACACGCAGGTTGCCTTATATTCCTTACCACCAATTGTAAGCGGATGCTGGATAACACGTTCATCGCTCTTGAGAGCCACAGGGATTTTCGCCCCGGCAAGAATCGGCTTACCCATATCAACAGAAAGCTTAGCAACCTTGTCGCCCCGCTCTCCTTCAACTACAGTCAAAACCTTAACGGCCCCCATAGATTCAACGGTAAACTCGCGGCCCTTAGTGTAGCCCGCATCGTAAACAAGTTTACCAACACAGCGCACACCGTTACCACACATCTGACTTCGGCTTCCGTCGGCATTGTACATAACCATTTCAAAATCAGCTTTAGTTCCTCTCTTAATGAGAATAATTCCATCCCCGCCGATTCCAAAATGACGGTCAGACAGCTTTATGGCTGCCTGCTTTTCGCCCTGGACCCCGCCCGGGAAATCAACCTTTGTGCAGTCAAAATAAACATAGTCGTTTCCGCAGCCATGCATTTTTGTAAACTTCATTCAACCTCCTGCCCCGGCTGTAAAAGCGGAGCAAAAAAAAGAGGCCGTAGACATAAAGCCCTACGCACCCTAGTTTTCACGTTTCTGCGTATGGAGATTTATATCTACGACCTCTTTGTCGTTAAGTACGTTTTAGCCCCTTTATTCAAAAGTGTCAATAGTAGTTCTATTTAATACTACTATTTCATCCAAAACTCTTGACCACAATTTGTAAACACTGTATAACTAATAAGAACAAAGACGTTCATTCGATTTGAGGAATTATTGTCCCCAAATGGAATGAGCGTCTTTTTTTTTGGAGTAAAAATGAAGGCGTTTTTAATTCTGGCAGACGGCACAGTATTCGAAGGAAAATCAATAGGTGCAACCGGTATGACAATCGGCGAAACAGTCTTTACCACAGGAATGACCGGCTACATCGAAACACTCACAGATCCAAGCTACTACGGCCAGATAGTTACACAGACATTCCCCCTCATAGGAAATTACGGCGTAATGCCGCCAGACTTCGAAAGCGCAAAATCCTGGGTGCGTGGCTATGTAGTCCGCGAGCTCTGCGACCAGCCTTCAAACTTCCGCTGCGAAGGAGACCTCAACAGCTTCCTTAAAGAACAGGGCATCATCGGCATCTGCGGCATCGACTCCCGCGCCCTCACAAAACGACTCCGCGAAGCCGGCGTAATGAACGGCATGATTGTAAGCGGCAAAAGCGCAGAAAACTTCCGTCCAGAAAAACTTCTCGAAAAAATCAGAAACTACAAAATCACAGATGCAGTAAAGTTAGTTCAGACTAAGGAGGGAGAAGTCTCTCCCTGCGCTCCAGCCTCCTCGGCTTCGCCTGCGGTGGCTTCCGCTACTCTCTCTGCGGGGGCCAGCCCCCGCAACGCCCCCGCACATCACATCGTTCTCTTCGACTTCGGAGCCAAGCTCAACATTCAGCGCGAGCTCGAAAAACGCGGCTGCAAGATTACCGTAGTTCCATATAACACCACCGCAGAAGAAGTAATCAAAATGTCACCCGATGGCATCATGCTCAGTAACGGTCCGGGCGACCCTGCGGAAAATGTTGGGGTTATTGAAGAAATCCGTAAACTGTGTGAATACAACAAGCAGGTGGTTTCGATACGGCCTTCGGCCTACTCAACCACCGCTGACGGCTCAACCACCAAAGTTATCCCAATCTTCGGCATATGCCTTGGTCACCAGATGTTAGCCTTGGCCCGCGGAGCAAAAACCTGCAAACTCAAATACGGACACCGTGGCGGCAATCATCCTTGTAAAGACACCGAAACAGGCCGCGTCTACATCACCAGCCAGAACCATGGCTACGCTGTAGAAAATACTTCCCTTCCGCCTTACGCAAAAATGTCTTTCTTCAACGTAAACGATGGAACAGTTGAAGGAATCAACTACACAGACATTCCGGCCTTCAGCGTTCAGTTCCATCCGGAAGCCTGCGGCGGCCCACACGACACAAACTTTTTGTTCGACAGATTCTTGAAAATGATAATAGATTCTGAAACAAGTTCAGAATGACAAGGAGAAATAAACTGCTATGCCTCTAAATAAAAATATACACAAAGTAATGGTAATAGGCTCCGGTCCAATCATCATCGGACAGGCGGCAGAATTTGACTACGCCGGAAACCAGGCCTGCAAAGCACTTAAATCTCTTGGGCTTGAAGTTTGCCTTGTAAACTCAAACCCTGCAACCTTGATGACAGACCATTATATGGCAGACGAAATCTACCTTGAACCACTTACTCTGAAAACCCTCAAACGAATCATAGAAAAAGAAAAACCAGACAGCCTGCTTTCAACTTTAGGCGGCCAGACAGGACTTACCCTCAGTATGGAGTTGGCAAAGTCCGGCTTCCTTGCAAGCCACAATGTTCAGCTGCTGGGTGCCCGCCCTGCCACAATCGACAAGGCAGAAGACCGCCAGATGTTTAAGGATACAATGGAAGCAATCGGCGAACCCTGCATTCCAAGCAAGGTAGTTACAACTTACGAGGACGCCGCAGACTTCGTTCACAACGTAATCGGCTTTCCTGCAATTATCCGCCCTGCTTTTACCCTTGGCGGTACCGGCGGTGGAATTGTAACTAACGAACGGGAGTTAGACGAGATTGCCCACAACGGACTTCACCGCTCGCCAATTCATCAGATTCTTGTAGAAAAATGTATTTCCGGCTGGAAGGAAGTTGAGTTCGAAGTAATGCGCGACAGCACCGGTAACGTTATCACTGTTTGTTCAATGGAAAACTTTGACCCGGTCGGAGTTCATACCGGAGATTCAATCGTAATTGCACCAACCGTAACTCTTGCAGATAAAGAATATCAGATGCTGCGCTCTGCAGCCCTCAATATAATTTCCGCCCTGGAAATTGAAGGCGGCTGTAACTGCCAGTTCGCCCTCAATCCGGACAGCTTTGAATATGCGGTTATAGAAGTAAACCCTCGTGTTTCCCGCTCTTCAGCCCTGGCTTCTAAAGCAACCGGCTACCCTATCGCAAAGGTAGCAGCCCTCATTGCAGTAGGCTTTACTCTAGACGAAATTCCAAACTTCGTAACAAAGAAAACAAAAGCTTGCTTTGAACCGGTTCTCGACTACGTTGTTGTAAAAATGCCAAAGTTCCCTTTCGACAAATTTGTATACGCAGCCCGCAAGCTTGGAACTCAGATGAAGGCAACCGGCGAAGTTATGGCAATAGGCCAGAACTTTGAAGAAGCAATTTTAAAGGCAGCCCGCGGAGCTGAAATCGGCGTAAAAGATTTGAACCTGCCGGCCTTCGAAAAAGAAAGCGATGCAAAAATCCGCGAGCGAGTTGGCCAGTGCACAGACCAGAGAATCTTCGCAATCTATCAGGCACTTAAGCGCGGCCTTATGACTGTTGAAGAAATTCACAATATTACAAAGATTGATGAATGGTTCCTGGATAAACTTGTAAACATTTGTGAACTCGAAAATGCCGGGGGCGTTGCGGGGGCATCCCCCGCTGGAAGGGGTAGCGAGCAACGCAGTGCGAGCGAGGGGGAGACTTCCCCCTCAAATGGCCTTTTATTCCCACCACGCTCCTTCAAAATGGTAGACACCTGCGCCGGCGAGTTCGACGCAGAAACTCCATACTTTTATTCAACCACAGGCGGCGACAACGAAGCCGAGGCCTTCCTCAAAGAACGCCGCACTTCAAGCAAAGGCACAATCGTGGTTCTCGGCTCAGGCCCAATCCGAATCGGACAGGGAATCGAGTTTGACTACTCTTCGGTTCAGTGTATACGCGCCCTTAAAAAGCTTGGCTACGAGGTTGCAATAATCAACAACAACCCGGAGACCGTCAGCACAGACTTTGATACTGCAGACCGTCTCTATTTTGAACCGCTCACACCTGCCGACGTTATGAACGTACTTGCCGTTGAAAAACCGCTTGGTGTTGTAGTTGCTTTTGGCGGCGGAACAGCAATTAAACTTGCTAAGTTTCTGGACTCACAGGGAGTTCGTATTTTCGGAACATCAGCTGATGCCATTGACCTGGCAGAAGACCGCGAACGCTTTGAAGAGCTCTGCGAAAATCTTCACGTAAACCGCCCACGCGGACTCACCGTTTTTACAGAAGTTGAAGCTCTGGAAAGCGCAGAAAAAATCGGCTATCCGGTACTCATGCGCCCAAGCTACGTTCTTGGCGGACAGAACATGATCATTGCCCGCAACAGTGCAGATGTAAAAGAATACATGGCAATTATTTTGAGACAGGGAATTGAAAACCCGGTTCTCATAGACAAATACATGGAAGGAATAGAGCTTGAGATTGACTGTATCTGCGATGGCCAAGATGTTCTTATTCCTGGAATTATGCAGCACATTGAGCGAACAGGTATTCACTCCGGTGACTCAATTGCTGTTTATCCTGCCTGGAGCTTTACTCCGGAAATGGAAAAAGAGGTTGTAGAAAAATCTACCTCTATGGCTCTTGCCCTGGGAACAAAAGGAATCGTAAATATTCAGTGGCTCTTCTACAAGGGCCAGCTGAACATTATTGAGGCTAACCCTCGTTCCAGCCGAACTGTTCCTTACCTTAGTAAAGTCAGCGGGGTTCCAATGATTGAACTTGCAACCCGCGCCATGCTGGGAGAAAAAGTCCGTGATCTTGGTTACGGAACCGGCCTATACCGCAAGCCAGATTACTTTGCCGTAAAAGCTCCGGTTTTCTCTTTTGAAAAACTGATGGATGTTGATACACACCTTGGACCGGAAATGAAGTCTACCGGTGAGGTTCTTGGAATTGCTAGTACCCGTGAAGAAGCCTTGTATAAGGGCATGGTCGCCGCCGGCTGGAAGATGATTAAGCCAAAGGCTTGTCATTCCGAACTTGTTTCGGAATCTCAGTCTGAAGAGATGCTGACCCTGAACTCGATTCAGGGCCAGCATGACGAAGCCCCAGGAGTCCTCTTCTCGGTTCGCAACAGTGACCTTCCAGAACTTCCTGCCATGGCCCGCAAGTTCTACAAGCTCGGCTTTACCCTCTACGCTACAACCGGCAACGCCGCCACAATCGAACGCAGCGGCATGGAAGTAACTCACGTGGCTAAGGTTCACGAAGATTATAACAACAACGTAATGACCCTGCTGGAAAGCGGTAAGGTTGTCTATGTTATTTCAACCTCTGCAAAGGGCCGCGACCCTGTAGCCGAAAGCGTAAAGCTCCGACGACTTGCCGTAGAACGCGACATAGATTGTCTTACTTCGTTAGACACTGCTAACGTACTCGCGGATTGTCTTGCCAGCGACCACACACTGGACAACTTAAGTCTTGTAGATATCAATTCAGATTTTATGGGAGAAAGATATGAGTAAATTTATTTTTGTAACCGGAGGAGTTGTCTCTGGACTTGGAAAAGGAATTACCGCTGCCTCACTTGGACGTCTTTTAAAATGCCGCGGACTCAAAATTGCCAGCCAGAAGCTTGACCCTTACATGAACGTAGACCCTGGTACAATGAGCCCCTTCCAGCACGGCGAAGTTTTTGTAACAGAAGATGGTGCCGAAACAGACCTGGATCTTGGCCACTACGAGCGCTTTATCGATGAAAATCTTACAAAGTATTCTAACATGACAAGCGGCCGCGTTTACTGGAACGTTCTTAACAAGGAGCGCCAGGGAGAATACCTTGGTCAGACTGTTCAGATAATTCCTCACGTAACAAACGAAATCAAAGATTTTATTTTAAAAAATGCCGAGGTTAGCGGAGCGGATGTAAGCATCGTAGAAGTTGGCGGTACAATCGGTGATATCGAAAGCCAGCCCTTCCTCGAAGCAATCCGCCAGCTGGCTCTTGAAGTTGGCCGCCGCAACTGTCTTTTTATTCATGTTTGTCTTGTACCTTATATTTCCGGCAGTGACGAGTTTAAATCTAAACCAACACAGCACTCAGTTAAGGAACTCATGGCAGTTGGTATTCATCCGGATATTATCGTTGCCCGCTGCGACGAAGAAATCCCTCTGGATATCCGCAGAAAAATCAGCCTTTTCTGTAACGTTGGAGAAGACTGCGTAATCAACAATACAACCTGTAAGAGCCTTTACGAAGTGCCTCTTATGCTCCATGCCCAGAATATGGATGATGTAGTTTGCCGCGACCTGGGCCTTGACTGTGCCGGCGGCGACCAGCACTATCCTGAGCTTGCTGCCTGGTCAAAAATGGTAGAAACAATTCATGCCCGCAAGGGAGAGCTTCAGGTTGCCCTGGTTGGGAAATATGTAAAGCTCCACGACTCTTATTTGAGCATTGTAGAATCGCTCAACCACGCAAGCTTTGTGGTAGGAAAAAATATCAAAATTAAATGGGTAGATTCTGACAGCGTAACAGATGAAACTGCCCCTGAGGTTTTTGCAGACTGCCAGGGAATAATTTTACCGGGCGGCTTTGGTCACCGCGGAGTTGAAGGAATGGTTTCTGCCTGCCGCTATGCCCGCACACATAAGCTGCCATATTTTGGAATCTGTCTAGGTATGCAGATTGCAGTAATTGAGTTTGCCCGCAGTGTGCTTGGTTACGCAGATGCCAACAGCCGCGAGTTCGACGAAATGTGTGAACATCCGGTTATCGACCTGATGAAAAATCAGGAAGGTGTAATCAAGGGCGGCACAATGCGTTTGGGAAGCTACCCTTGTAAAGTGACTGCTGGAACAATTTTGGAAAAGGCTTACGGCTCGCAAAACATCAACGAGCGTCACCGCCACCGCTACGAGTTCAATAACGACTTCCGCACCCAAATGCAGGAAGCAGGTCTTACAATCAGCGGAACCAGTCCGGACGGCACTCTTGTAGAAGCCGTAGAGGTTGCAGGGCAGTTCCACGTTGGTGTTCAGTTCCATCCGGAATTTAAGAGCCGCCCAAACAATGCGGGACCGCTCTTTGTGGAATTCTTGCGTGCATGTGATGCCTAAGCTATAATAAAATGCAGGAGATTTAAATGTATACAAAAGACGAAGTTTTAGATTTTATTGAAG
>Ga0247608_10001272_pt1 | contig 35591 bp, 28 predicted proteins | sample 176DNAGHGlowgp2_FD_193490 | JGI IMG/M metagenome (GOLD analysis project Ga0247608, IMG submission 193490) | Sheep rumen microbial communities from Palmerston North, Manawatu-Wanganui, New Zealand - 1766 DNA GHGlow gp2 | ecosystem: Host-associated > Mammals > Digestive system > Stomach > Rumen ...
GATCGGCAGTCTCTCGGCGGCCGTGCGTCCTTCCGGAGGCGCCCCGCAGACTCCGCTTCCCCCCACTTCCGTGCAGACGGCCCTTCAGATGAAAACCGCCGAAGGCCTGTATATCAACATCCACGAAGCCGCCGTGCTGGACTATCCCACCACGCATCTGGACTTGGATGACAGCCATTTTGTCTTCTCTACCAACCTGACCCCGGATGCCGAAGGCGTGAAGGGACGCATGCAGGCCCCTTGCAAGACACCCTGGCGCTCGGTCATGGTATGCGACAGCGCCACCGAAGTGCTGGCCTCCCGCCTGGTCCTGAACCTCAACGACCCCTGCGCCCTGGACGATGTTTCCTGGATTCATCCCGTGAAATACATGGGCGTCTGGTGGGAGATGATTACCGGCAAGAGCGAATGGTCCTATACCCACGATTATCCTTCCGTGCAACTGGGCGTTACGGATTATGCCGCCTCCAAGCCCCACGGCCGCCACGGAGCCAATACGGAGAACGTGTGCCGCTATATCGACTTCGCCGCCGAGAACGGCTTTGACGGCATCCTCATCGAAGGATGGAACGAGGGCTGGGAAGACTGGTACGGCCACCAGAAAGACCGCGTCTTCGACTTCGTGACCCCGTATCCGGACTTCGACCTGCCATACCTGAACGAATATGCCCACGCAAAGGGCCTTCGCCTGATTATGCACCATGAAACCTCCTCTTCCACGGTGAATTACGAGCGTTGGATGGAGCAGGCCTACAACCTTATGAACAAATACGGCTACAATGCCGTGAAGAGCGGGTATGTGGGAGCCATCATTCCCTACGGCGAGCACCATTACAGCCAGCCGCTCATCAACCACTACCATCACGCCATCGTGGAGGCCGCCAAGCACCACATCATGGTCAATGCCCACGAGGCCGTGCGTCCTACCGGCCTGTGCCGCACCTGGCCCAACATGATCGGCAACGAGAGCGCCATGGGAACGGAGTTCCGCGGAACCATTCAGCCCGGTCATACCACCATCTTCCCCTTCACGCGCCTGCAGGGCGGCCCCATGGACTACACGCCGGGCATCTTCGAGGTGGATATGTCCAAGAACTGCCCCACCGACCATCAGCGCATGCACCACACCATCTGCAACCAACTGGGCCTGTATGTCACCTTCTACAGCCCGCTGCAGATGGCTGCAGACCTTCCTGAACACTATGCCCGCTTCATGGACGCCTTCCAGTTCATCAAGGACGTGGCAGTGGACTGGGACAAGAGCCTGTACCTGGAGGCCGAACCCGGAGCCTATATCGTGACGGCCCGTCATCCCAAACTCTCTACGCTGAATGCCGCCGCCGAAAGTACGGCCACCCTTCCGGATGCCCGCAAGGACATGATTACCAATGCGGCCCGCTTTGTCTATGCCCTGCCCGAGGGTGCTACCGCCAAGGATCTTGCCAAGGCCAAGGCGCATGACGTCTGGTACGTGGGCGGCATCACCGACGAAAACGCCCGCGAGGTGACGGTGAAACTGGATTTCCTGAAGCCCGGAGTCACCTACGAAGCCACTCTCTATGCCGATGCGCCCGATGCCGACTACGACACCAATCCCCAGGCATACACCATCACCAAGTCCACCCTTACATCGGCCGATTCGCTGACGGTACGGATGGCCCGTGCCGGCGGATTCGCCCTGAGTTTAAGAGAAAAGTAAGATGATGGCCGACATCCAAGTGCAGATTGCCAATGACGGGCGGATGCTGACCGTCGCTCCCGGGACTGCGCTGGGAAGTTTCGCTCCCAGTGAAGTGCCCGATCCCAAAACCGGGAAAATGTATCCCGTGCTGGCCGCCCTGGTGGACCACAAACTCAAGGCGCTGGATTTCCCGGTGTACTTCCCTCACCAGATTGAGTTTATCGGCTATTACCATCCGGAGGGACGCCGCACCTATGGTCGCTCGCTGTGTTTCCTGGCCCAGGTGGCGGCGCGGCACCTTTTCCCCGAAAAAAAGTTCAAGATCAATCATTCCCTTCCCAGCGGCATGTATTGCAAATTCCGGGCAGAGCACATCTCGGATGAAAACATCCTCCGTCTGCGGGAAGAGATGCGGCGCCTGGTAGCCCTGGACCTGCCCTTCTCCCATCACAAGATGCTGGCGGAAGATGCCATCCGGCTCTTTGAGGCGCAGGACCAGCCGCTGAAAGCCGGCGTCGTGCGTTCTCTGGGACGTCACTTCTGGACGGTGTACTGCCTGGACGATGTCACGGACAATTTCTATGGCCCGCTGGTGCCCTCCACCTCTTACCTGAAAGTCTTTGACCTGATGCCCTTCCACTATGGTTTCTGCCTGCAGAGCCCCATGCAGGAGGACATCACCCGGGTAGTCCCCCGCCTGAAACAGAAAAAACTGGCCATCACCCTCAAGGAGTACGGGGACTGGTGCAAGACCACCGGCATCGTCAGCGTGAGCGCGTTGAACCAGCGTCTGATGGAAGGAAGGGCCGTGGAACTGATCAACCTCTGCGAGGCCCGTCAGGAAAGGGCCTATGCCGATTTGGCCGACAAGGTTTACGCGGAACGCGAGCGGGTGAAGATCGTCTTCCTGGCCGGGCCGTCTTCCAGCGGAAAAACATCCTCTTCCCTCCGCCTGTCCCAGCAACTGAAAATCCTGGGCATGAACCCGCGGGTGATTGAACTGGACAATTACTTCGTATCACGCGAGCGTACTCCGCTGGACGACGAGGGCAAATACGATTTCGAGGCCCTGGAGGCCATGGATCTGGAACTGTTGGGAAAGCATCTGAACATCCTGCTCTCCGGCGGGGAAGTCGAGTTGCCGCGGTACGATTTCAAGCAGGGCAAGCCCTTCTTCGAAGGAAAAATGATGCACCTGGAAGAGAACGACATCCTGGTGATGGAAGGAATCCACGCCCTGGATCCGGCCATGGTTCCCTCCGTCGATCCCAACCGCATCTACCGCATCTATGCATCGGCCCTGACGTCCCTCAAACTGGACGAGAACTGCTGCATCTCCACCACGGACAACCGCCTTCTCCGGCGCATGATCCGGGACAATCGCGAACGGGGCATTTCCCCGGCCGATACCATCCTTCGCTGGCCGTCGGTGCGCAGGGGGGAAACCCGGTATATCTTCCCCTTCCAGGAAAATGCCGATTTCCAGTTCAATACGGCCCTGCTGTATGAACTGCCGCTGCTGCGTTACTACGCCGAACCCCTGCTCCGGCGCATCCTGCCTTCGTCCCCGGCCTATGCCGAGGCGGTCCGGCTGCTCAAGTTCCTGGAGTATGTCGCTCCCCTGAATCCTTCCGAAATCGCCGCCATTCCGCCGACGTCCATCATGCGGGAGTTCATCGGGGGACAGACGCTATAGCCGGGTGCCGCTGAGTTAGAATAACCCCTAAAATTGTTAGGACAAATTATTCCAGGACATCCCGGAGGAAGGGACCGGTGACGGATTCGGGGTTGAGGCTGAGTTCCTCCGGAGTTCCTTCGGCGACGATCTGCCCGCCGAGGCGGCCGCCGGAAGGCCCCATGTCAAACACATAGTCCATGGATTTGAGCACGTCGAGGTTGTGCTCGATCACAATGACGGTGTTTCCCGCCTCCACCAGGCGCTGCAGCACGCCCAGGAGCACGTTGATATCCTCGAAATGGAGTCCGGTGGTGGGCTCGTCCAGGATGTAGAGCGTCTTTCCCGTGGAGGGACGTGACAGTTCGGCCGCGAGTTTCATGCGCTGGCTTTCACCCCCGGAAAGGGTGACGGCGCTCTGTCCCAGGTGGATATATCCCAGGCCGACATCGACCAGGGCCTTGAGTTTGGCGGCGATGCGCGGGATGGGCTTGAAGAATTCGTAGGCCTCGCTGATGGGCATTTCCAGCACATCGTTGATGTTCTTCCCCTTGTAGCGTACGGCCAGGGTGTCTTCCTTGTAGCGTTTGCCGCCGCACACTTCGCAGGCTACGTGTACCGAAGGGAGGAAATTCATCTCGATGACCTTGATGCCGGCGCCTTTGCACTCCTCGCAGCGGCCTCCGGCGACGTTGAAGGAGAATCGGCCCGCCTTGAAACCGCGGACCTTGGCATCCTGCGTTTCCTCGAAGAGGGTGCGGATGTCGTTGAAGACACCCGTGAAAGTGGCCGGATTGGAGCGGGGTGTCCGGCCGATGGGACTCTGGTCGATCTCGATGAGTTTGTCGATATTTTCCACCCCTTCCAGGCTCTTGTAGGGCAGGGGCTTTTCCTTGGAGCGGTAGAATTTCTGCTTGAGGATGGGCATGAGCGTCTCGTTCACGAGGGAACTCTTTCCCGACCCGGAAAGGCCGGCCACGCCGATGAGGCATCCCAGCGGAAAACGCACGTCCACATTCTTGAGGTTATTGCCGGTGGCGCCCTTCAGCGTGAGGAAAAGACCGTTTCCCCTGCGGCGCATCCCCGGCACGGGGATGGATTTTTTCCCCTTGAGGTAATCCAGGGTGACCGACGGGCCGATAACGGCATGGGCCGCCGTATCGGCATCCATCTTCCGGCCTTTGAGGAGCGTCTGCAGCGGTGCGTTCAGGCAGATACGGCCGCCGTTCTCTCCGGCGCCGGGCCCCACGTCCACCAGCCAGTCGGCACTGAACATGGTCTCGGCATCATGCTCCACCACCATCACGGAATTGCCCTCGTCCCGGAGGGCCTTGAGCGAAGCGATGAGTTTCCGGTTGTCTTTCTGGTGGAGGCCGATGGACGGCTCATCCAGGATATAGAGCACATTCACCAGGCGGGAACCGATTTGTGTGGCCAGGCGGATGCGCTGGCTCTCCCCGCCGGAAAGCGAACCGGTGGGACGGTCCAGCGAAAGATAGTCCAGGCCCACGTCCAGCATGAACTGGACGCGCTCCCGCAGTTCTTTGAGGATATCGCGGGATACATTCTTCTCGCGCTGGTTGAAGCCTTCGGGAATGGTGTCCAGCCATTTGCGGAGTTCCGTCATTTCCATGGCCGATACCTCCGGGATGGTTTTCCCGTCCACGCGGAAGCAGAGGGCTTCCGGGTTCAGGCGCGTACCGCCGCAGACCGGGCAGGTGACGGTGTCTTCGATGTTGTCGATGACGCCGCCCCAACTTTCCATCTCCGTCAGATTGCCTTCCCCGACCCGGAAAAGGTCTTCCGAGCCGAAGACGAGAAGGCTCACTACCTCGTCCGGGAGGGCTGCGATGGGATCGTAGAGGCTGAAGTTGTATTTCCGCGCGATGGAGCGGATGATGTCAAACTTCCGGTTTTCCCGCACTTTCCCGAGGGGGACGATGCCTCCGTCGGCCACCGACACGCTGCGGTCGGGAATGATGGTGTCCATGTTCACGTCCACGATGGTCCCGAGTCCTTTGCAGTGCGGACAGTAGCCCTGCGGGGAATTGAAGGAGAAACTGTGCGGCTGGGGCTCCTGGAGCGAAAGGCCGCTCTCCGGATCGACCAGGTGCTTGGAATAGTGCGTCAGTTTTCCGCTTTCCTGGTCCAGGATGGCCACGGAGCCTTTGCCCAGATTCAGGGCCCTGGCCACGGATTCCCGCACGCGGCGGTCGTCTCCGGCCGATGGCTTGAGCCGGTCCACCACCAGTTCGATGAAGTGGGGCTTGTAGCGGTCCAGCGCCGTAACGTCCTGCAACTCAAAAATTTCTCCGTCGATCCGTACCTCCGTGTACCCCCGCTTGCGCATCTGGTCGAAGAGTTCCCGGTAGTGGCCCTTGCGGCCGCGGATGACCGGTGAGAGCAGGTAGCACTTTCGGCCGTTGTACTGTTCCAGGATGAGGTCCACAATCTGGGCGTCCGTGTAGCGGACCATCTCCTTGCCGCTTTCGGGGGAGAAAGCCCGCGAGCCTTTGGCATACAGAAGACGGAGGAAGTCATAGATCTCGGTAATGGTCCCTACGGTGGAACGGGGATTGTTGCCGGTTGTTTTCTGCTCGATGGCGATGATGGGGCTCAGTCCCGTAATTTCCTCTACCTCAGGTTTTTCCAGGATGCCCATGAAATGCTTTGCATAGGTGGAGAGGGTGTCCATATACCGGCGCTGCCCTTCGGCATAGATGGTGTCGAAGGCGAGGGAACTCTTGCCGCTGCCGCTGAGCCCCGTCACCACGACAAACTCCCCGCGCGGAATGCTCACGTTGATGTTCTGCAGATTGTTGGCCCGCGCTCCGCGCACCGTTATGTATTCCTTCTGTTTCATGCTTTATTGTATCCTTTGGTAGGCGAGGCGGGGCGCTCCGTTGGTGAGATAGATGATTCCGCAGTAGGTGAAACCGTGCTTTTCCAGCGCATGCTGCATGATGCGGTTGTCCTTGTGGGTGTCGATGCGGATGTTGCCGGTGAGCCGGCCGGTGTAGTCGATGATTCCCTGGAAGATGCCGTGTACATCGGGCAGGGATGCGATGCGGTGAATCACGTAGTAGGGAAGGGTGTCCTCCAGCCAGGCGCCGTCCTCGATGTAGGCATACGTAGGGTCCGGACCGGGGATGCAGGCGAAATACCCGACCACAGCACCTTCCGCCTCAAAGACCCTTCCCACGCCTTCGGCCAGGTCTTTTTCAATCATGGCCTGCGTGGGATAACCGTCCGGCCATTGAAAGGGGTTGCCCGAGGCACGCATGATGCCCCGGGCAGCTTCCAAGACGGTCATGATGGCGGGGATGTCCGCCGTGACGGCCGGTCTGATAATCATTTAGAAAGCGCTTTCAGGTTACGGACATTGTGGATATCCTTGCCTTCGGTGGTGTAGAGGTAATCCAGCAAATCAGCATAATGCTCTTCCACCTTGCCGCGCACGATTTTCATGGTGGAGTTCATCATCTTGTTGGCGATGGTGAATTCCTCGTCGCAGATGCCGATGGCACTGGGCAGCCAGCGCTCCGGGAACATGCCTTCATGCTTGCCACCCTTCTTGTAGGTGTCCACATCGGCCTGGATGAGGTCCAGCATGTAGTTCTTGCCTTCATCGGAAGCCGGGTCCAGACCGTGCTTCTGGCAGGCGTCGGCGAGGGCGGTCATGTCCGGGACGACCAGGGCCACGCAGTACGGCTTCTGGTTGTTGTGGAGCACGCAGGCGTTCACCCACTTGGAGGTTTCGGTGAAGTTGTCCTCGAAGCCTTCGGGAGAGTATTTTTCGCCGTCGGAGGAAATGAGGAGGCTCTTGAAGCGGCCTACGACATAGAGGAAGTCCGGGTCTTCGGGGCAGATGTAGCCCATGTCTCCGGTGTGGAGCCAGCCGTCGATGATGGTATCGGCCGTGGCCTTGGGGTTCTTCCAGTAACCGGCCATCACGTTCTCGCCGCGGATGACAATCTCTCCCTTGGTGCCGTTGGGCACTTCCTTGCCCTCGGCGTCCAGGATGACGCAGTCCATGGGACGGACGATGCGGCCGGAGGAGCCGAAGCGGGCATGGCCCTCCGAGTTGGCGCAGATGATGGGCGTGGCCTCGGTGAGGCCGTATCCCTGGAACATGGGCATGCCCACGGCGCAGAAGAAGCGCTGCAGTTCGATGTCCAGCAGGGCGCCGCCGCCCACGAAGAAACGCATGCGGCCGCCGAAACTCTCACGGACCTGCTTGAACAGGATTTTATCGAAGAGGTCCACGAGCGGTTTGCGCCAGGCCGTTCCGCCGGTGCCGCGGTTGTAGTATTCCTTGTTGTATTTGATGGCGTTGTTCAAGGCGAAGTTGAAGAGTTTTTCCACCTTGGGGCCCTTCTTCTTGATGCCGGCCTCGATGTTCTTCTTGAAGTTGCGGGCCAGGGCCGGGACCGAAAGCATCACGTGCGGACGCACTTCGCTGATGGCGGTAGGAACATTGCGCAGCGTTGCCAGGGCGTTTTTGCCGATGGGGACGAAGGCGATGGAACCGCCGTAGATCATCATGGTGTACATGCCTGCCACGTGGGCGAAGCAGTGGTCCAGCGGAAGGATGATGAGCATCACCTCGCCTTCATTGATGCTGATGACGGAGTTGCCCTGCTCCACATTGGCCGTGTAGTTGCGGTGGGTGAGCAGGATGCCCTTCGGGTCGGCCGTGGTGCCGGAAGTGTAGGAGATATTGGCGTAATCGTCCGGGCCGATGGATTTGTAGCGGGCCTCGAACTCTGCGCGGTGGGCCTTGAGGAACTCATCGCCCATCTTCTGGATTTCACTCATGCGGATTTCCTTCTCTCCCAGTTTGTCGTAGTCGAAAGCGGTGTCGTCGAAGACGATGACTTTCTCCACGGCGGGGCATTCGGGCAGGATGGCGCGGATTTTCGGGAGGTGGTTGCCGGAAACGAGGATCCATTTGGATTCCGAGTGGTTGATGCGGAACACCAGGTCCTTCCCTTCACCGAGGTTTACGGAAAGGGGTACGTCGGTGGCACCGGCATACAGGGCGCCGAGTTCGGCCAGGATCCACATGGCGCGGCTTTCGGACAGCAGGGCGATCTTGTCACCTTTCTTGAGGCCCAGCGACATGAGACCGGCGCCGATGCGGTAGGCCATTTCCCGGGTCTGTCCCTGGGAGATTTCCGTCCATTTTCCATTTACCTTTTCACGGAGATACGGATGGTTCTCGTATTTACGGGAGTACTTTTCGACAAAATCGATGATAGTCAATCTTTCTGCCATAAGGGTTCAGGTTTTATGGTTGTTTGTTATTCTGCGGGAAAAAGGCCGTAGAGTTCCGCGTCAATCTTATCGGTGATGAGTTGGAAGTCTTCGGGATTGTTTTCGAATTTGACATGGTCCACGTCCACGATGAGGAGACGGGCCTTGTAGTCCTTGATCCAGTCTTCGTACCGCTGGTTGAGGCCGGTGATGTAGTCGATGCGGATGGAACGCTCATACTCGCGGCCGCGTTTCTGGATCTGGGCGATGAGATTGGGGATGCTGGAGCGCAGATAGATCATCAGGTCCGGCGGGTTCACCAGGGACATCATGAGGTCGAACAGGTCGCTGTAGTTTTCGAAGTCCCGGGTGGACATGAGCCCCATGGCGTGGAGGTTGGGGGCGAAGATACGGGCGTCCTCGTAGATGGTGCGGTCCTGGATGATCACCTCCTTGTGCTTGGCGATTTCCACCACGTCCTGAAAACGCTTGTTCAGGAAATAGATCTGGAGATTGAACGACCAGCGCTCCATATCTTCATAAAAGTCTGCGAGGTAGGGGTTGAAATCTACCGATTCGAATTTTGGGGTCCAGCCGTAGTGGGCGGCCAGCATTTTGGTGAGCGTTGTCTTTCCGCTGCCGATATTTCCTGCAATCGCTATATGCATAGTTCAATAATTGAATTCACAAAGATAAACATTTAGAACAAACCGTACAACTCCGCGTCGATGCGGTCCGTGATGGCGGCGAAGTCTTCCGGCCGGTTCAGGAAGTCCAGGTTGTCGGCATCCACGATGATGAGTTTGCCCTTGTAGGAGGCGATCCACTGCTCGTACCGCTGGTTGAGCCCGCCCAGATACTCGATGGAGATGGACTGCTCATAGTCCCTTCCGCGCTTTTGGATCTGTGCCACCAGGTGCTCGATGCTGGAGCGGAGGTAGATCAGGAGGTCGGGCTCCTTCACCACTTCCATCATCACGTTATAGGTGTCCATGTAGGTGTTGAAATCCCGCTGCGAGAGGTTTCCCTGGGCATAGTTGTTGGCCACGAAGATGTGGACGCCTTCCATGAGGGTGCGGTCCTGGATGATGACGTCCTTGGACTGGGCGATTTCCAGCGTGTCGTGCAGGCGCTGCTGCAGGAAGTACATCTCCAGGGCGAAGGACCAGCGTTTGATGTCGGCATAATAGTCGGCCAGGTAGGGGTTGTAAGTGACGGATTCGAATTTGGGCGTCCAACCGTAATGATGGGCCAGAAGAGTGGTGAGCGTGGTTTTTCCGCTGCCGATATTTCCTGCGATTCCGATGTGCATGCCACATGTCCTTTATTCTACAAAGTTGGCAAAATTATCGTAAATTTGCAATGGAATTAACAGGATACGAAGATGCTTCATACCAGAATATTCACTTTCAATCCTCTCGGCACCAACTGCATAGTGCTGTGGAAGGACGGCAGGAAGGACTGTACGGTGACGGACCCCGGCATGTCTTCCCCCGACGGAGTCCGCGAACTGACCGGTTTCCTTGACGCCCACGGGCTTACCCCCGACGCCATCCTCCTGACGCACGGGCATTTCGACCATGTCTGGGGCGTGGAGAAACTCCTGGCCCGCTACAAGGTCCCGGTGTACCTGCATCCCGACGACGTAGATATCATGGACAAGACCACCGGCGCCAACGCCATGCAGTCGTTCTCTTTCCTCAAGCATGATTTCCCGACGGTCCCCGTGGCCGACGGCGACGTCATCGACACCGCCGGCACCGCCTGGAAGGTGATCCACACCCCGGGCCACACCCCCGGCGGCATATGCTATTATTCGGCCGAAAACAACCTCCTGCTCAGCGGAGATACGCTTTTTGCCGGCAGCATCGGCCGCACCGACCTCTGGGGCGGGGACTACGATGTCCTGATGGCCTCCATCAAGGACAAACTGCTGAACCTTCCCGGGGAAACGGACGTCATCCCCGGCCACGGGCAGCCCACCTCCATCGCCCGGGAGGGAATGTACAATCCTTTCCTGGAGCCCTTCAACGAACCCTACGAGGACGACAGGCCGTTATGAACATCGTCTGGCTGGATACCATCGACTCCACCAATTCCGAGGCCTTGCGCCGGCTGGCGGAACTGCCTTCCATGACCGTCCTGGCCGCCCGGGAGCAGACGGCCGGCCGGGGGCAGCGGGGGAATGCCTGGTTCACGGAGCCCGGCAGGAATCTTACCTTTTCCATCGTGCTCAAGTTCGGGGAAGGGGAGCTGCTTGCGGCGCAGGCGCACTGGCTCAACTACCTGACTTCCCATGCCGTGGCGTCCTTCCTCCGGGAGGAGGGGGTGCAGCCGCAGGTGAAGTGGCCCAACGACGTCTATGCCGGCCGGAAAAAGATTTGCGGCGTGCTCATCGAGAACACCCTTCAGGGGAGCAGCGTGGCCGCATCGGTCATCGGCGTGGGCGTGAATATCAACCAAACCGTTTTCCCGCAACTGGCCAATGCCACTTCCCTGGTTCTCTGCACCGGGAAAGAGTGCGCCCTGGAACCGGCCCTGGAGCGTCTGACGGCCCTTTTTGAGAAAAATCTCCCGCTTCTTTTCGACGAAAGGCGGCGTTCCGGCCTTTTTGAGGCATACGCATCCCTCCTTTTCCAAAAGGGCGTGTCGGCCCGCTACCATGACCTTCTGACCGGGGAGGAATTCTCCGGGGTCATCGAAGGGGTGGAGGCCGACGGAAGGCTCTGCATCCGGGAGGGGAGCCGGCGCAGGCTGTATCGGTTCAAGGAAGTGGGCTATATCCTTTGACGGCTCAGATGAGTTCGTCCCTTTCGCGGATGTCCTTGAGGCGGAGTTGGACGGTGGAGGAACCTCGGTAGAAATTCTCGACGATGGAATAGCAGATGTCGATGGGGTTGCCGGCCTTGATATGGTCGTAGTACTCGGCCATGTTGAAGCCGATGGCTGCGATCTGGCGGTAGGGCTGGCTCTCCTGCATGACATCCAGTTTGAGGTGGACGCCGCCGGCTCCCACCTTGCGGCCGTTTCCGGCGTCATAGACATCCTCCGTCAGGAAAACCGGATTGCTGTTGCCGGGGCCGAAGGGCTGGAACTGCTTGAGGATGCGGGTGAATTTGGGCGTAATCTGGGAGAAGTCCAGCCGGGCGTCGATTTCCACCACGGGAGTCAGTTCTTCCCGGGAAATGTTGTCGGCCACGAAACTGTCCATCCGGCGGCAGAATTCTTCCAGGTTTTCCTCTTTCATGGTGAGGCCGGCGGCATACATGTGGCCGCCGAAGTTTTCCAGGAGGTCGGCGCAACTTTCGATGGAGGAATACAGGTCGAATCCCTGCACGCTGCGGGCGCTGCCGGTGACGAAGCCGTTGCTCTTGGTGAGCACCACCGTGGGCTTGTAGTAGGCCTCGACCAGGCGGGAAGCCACGATGCCGACGACACCCTTGTTCCAGGTGGGATTGTAAACGATGGTGGCGTTCTCGGTGGCCAGCGCCTTGCCGTCCCGCACCATTTCCAGGGCTTCCTGGGTGATTTCCCGGTCGATGGACTTGCGCTCGTTGTTGTTCTCGTTGATCTGGTCTCCGATGCGGAAGGCCGTGCGGTCGTCGGTGGCGGTGAGCAGTTCTACGGCGAGCCGTCCGCTCTCCATCCGGCCGGCGGCATTGATGCGCGGACCGATCTTGAAGACAATGTCGTCAATGCCGATATGGCCCGGCTCCAGTTTGGCCAGGTTGATCATGGCCAGAAGGCCCTTGCGGGGATTTTCGTTGAGCCGTTTGAGGCCGAAGTGGGCAAGGATGCGGTTTTCTCCCGTCATGGAAACCAGGTCCGATGCGATGGAAACCACCTGCAAATCCAGCAGGGGCTCCAGCAGGGAGAAATCGAGGCCGTATTGCTGGACATAGCCCTGCGCCAGTTTGAATCCCACGCCGCAGCCGCACAGGTCGTCGAAAGGGTAGTGGCAGTCTTCCCGTTTGGGGTCCAGGATGGCCACCGCCTTGGGCAGTTCGTTTTCCGGCAGGTGGTGGTCGCAGATAATGACCTCGATGCCCTTCCCGCGGGCATATTCCACCTTGTCGATGGCCTTGATGCCGCAGTCCAGCGTAATCACCAGGCCGATTCCGTTGTCCGAAGCCCAGTCCAGGGCTTTGTACGAAAGGCCGTAGCCTTCGTCGTAGCGGTCCGGAATGTAGAACTGGACCTTGGACGAGAACTGCTTGATGAAGGAATACACCTGGGCGACGGCCGTGGTGCCGTCCACGTCATAGTCTCCGTACACCAGGATTTTTTCACCGGAGACGATGGCCTTGTGCAGGCGTTCCACGGCTTTGTCCATGTCCGTCATGAGGAAGGGGTCGTGGAGGTCTTCCAGGCGGGGGCGGAAGAAACTGCGGGCCTCCTCGAACGTGGATACGCCGCGCTGGATCAGCAGATGGGCCAGAACCCGGTCGATTCCGAGTTCCGTCGCCAACTGTGTCGCCTGATCCTCGTCGGCAGGCGTTTTCACGATCCACTGTCTTTCAGAAATGCCCATATTTGTACAAAGATAGGCAATCTGCGGCAGAATTACAAACAGGAGATAATAATCTCGTCCGCGATCTCTTCGGGCGTACAGCCGTCGGTGTCCAGAACAATCCGGGCGGCCTGTTCGTACAAGGGCTCCCGTGCGGTGAGCCTTTCGGCGAATCCTTCTCCGGAGAGCGGGCGGTTCCCCGTTCCCCCGTCCAGGCGGCTCAGAAGGGTCTCCAAAGTGGCTCTCAGCCAGATGCAGAGCGTTTTTTCGTGGAGCAGCGCGGGCGCGCCGGGGACGGTGACCGTGCCGCCGCCCAGTGCCAGGACCGCGGTGCCTCCGGCGTGTTTTTTCACCGTTTCTTCCAGGAGTTTTTTCTCCAACTGACGGAAGGCGGCTTCGCCGTCGGCCGCAAAGATCTGCGGGATGGTTTTCCCGGCTTTTTTTTCGATGAGCGCGTCCAGGTCCAGGAAGGGACAGCCCAGGGCATCGGCCACCAGGCTCCCCACCGTGCTTTTTCCGCACCCCATGTATCCGGTCAGTGTGATGAGCATGGCCATCGTGATCAAATGATTCCCAATTCCGCGGCCCGGTGCAGCATGTCCGTCACGTTTTTCACGTCCATAACCAAGCCGTTAGAACAGCGTGGGTTCCCAGGTGCTGAAGTCGGCGGCGTCGTCATCGTCGGCGGATTCTTCGGGGGCGCCTTTCAGGAGGTCGGCGGCCTGGCCGTTCTGCTCGATGGGGTCGTCGGCCTGAAAATCCATCTCGATGGGTTCCTCGTCTTCGGGCTTTTGGAGCGGCTCGCCGAAGGCGACGGACTTCAGGTCCATGGAAGAGCATTTCTTGCCTTTTGCCGTGAGTCCCTTCTTGGCGATGAACTCTTCGGCATCAAGGGTTTCGGGTTCGCGGTGCTTGAATTTTCCGCCGAAGGTGAGGACGATCTGCGGATGAAGGTCGGAGGAGATGCCCACCAGTTTGGAACCGCGGGCGTCGGAGATGAACAGGACCGGCGTGTTGTTGCTTTCCGTGAAACTGAAGCGCTTTACGTAGTAGGCCTTGGCAGCATTGTCCCAATAGAGTACCGTATAGATGCGGGCGGGGTCGAACTTCTCTATGCGGATGACATCACCCTGGTACTTGTTCACCACATCGTAGGTGGTGGTGTAGAAGGTGCCGTCGGCAAAGATGGCCAGCACACGGTCTTCCCCGGAGAATTTTCCCAGGAGTTCTCCGCGGCCTTCTTCGTTGAGCCGCTGGATGTCCGGGTCCCACCAGATTTCCTTTCCCGTGAGGGTGGTGACGCCCTTGGACTTGAGTTGGATACGGGCCACCGGGTTCTTGGTGACCAGGTTGCCGCGGGAACTGCGGCCCTTGATGGCCAGTTCGGAGAAATCCCACTCCATGGACGATTTCTTGAGCCCTTTCTTGGGGCGGAACTGGACACGGACACTCTCCGCCTCTCCGTTGTGGTTTACCGTGAACCAGAGGATGCGGGAGCCTTCGGCCCCGGTGGTGATGTCGTAATCCTTGTCCCGGGTGACGGAGGTGATGGCAAAGCGCTTGGCATAGTGGTTGGGGCCCTTTCCGTCCCGGTAAATCACATTGTAGATGGTGCGCTCGTCTCCGCGGTTGAATACGCCGGCGTAGAGGAGGTCTTTCCAGAAGAAGGCCTTGTCGCTCACCTTGGTTACGCGGAATTTGCCGTCCCGGGCGATCACGATGATTTCGCTCAGGTCGGAACAGTCGCAGACATACTCGCCCTCATCCCTGCGCAGGCCGATTCCCACGAAGCCTTCCTCCAGGTTGGCATACAACTTGGCGTTGTTGGAGACCACCTTGGTGACGGTGATGTTCTCCAGGGAGGAGATTTCCGTCAGGCGGGGCCACTGTTTGCCGTATTTGCGTTTGAGTTCCTTGAACCAGTCGATGGTGAACTCGATGATGTGGTCCAGATGGTCCCGGACTTCCTTCATCTGGTCTTCCAGGGCGTATATTTTTTCGTCCAGAGCTTTGGTGTCGAACTTGGAAATCTTGCGGACCGGTTTCTCCACCAGCTTCAGGATGTCTTCCATCACGATCTCCCGGTGCAGGAGGTCTTCGTAGTGCTTCATCTGGGACAGGATGTCGTCCAGTTGCTCTTCCCAACTCATCTGGTTCTGCTCCAGAACCTTATAAATGCGGTTCTCGAAGAAGATCCGTTCCAGGGAGGTGTAGTGCCAGTCTTCCTCCAATTCGGCCAGGCGGTATTCCAACTGGGCCTGCAGGATGTCGCGGGTGTGCCAGGTGTCGTATTCCAGAATCTCGTTCACGGTGAGGAATACGGGCTTGTTGTCGCGGATGACGCAGGCGTTGGGGGCTATCTTGGTTTCGCACTCGGTGAAGGCGTAGAGGGCGTCGATGGTCTTGTCCGGAGAAACATCGGCCGGAAGATGGATGACAATCTCCACCTTGTCGGTGGTCATGTCCTCGATTTTCTTGATGTTGATCTTCTTTTTGTCCCTGGCCTTGAGGATGCTGTCGATGATGGCGTGCGAGGTTTTTCCGTAAGGGATTTCCGTGATGGTGATGGTGGACTTGTCCACCTTGTTGATGCGGGCACGCACCTTCACCATGCCTCCCCGCTTGCCCTGGTTGTACTTGGAGCAGTCGGCGATGCCGCCGGTGGGGAAGTCCGGCAGAATCTCGTAAGGCTGCCCTTTCAGGATGGCGACGGAAGCATCCAGCAGTTCGTTGAAGTTGTGCGGCAGAATCTTGGAGGAAAGACCCGCGGCGATGCCTTCGGTGCCCTGGGCCAGCAGCAGCGGGAAACGCACCGGCAGTTCGGTGGGCTCCTGGTTTCGGCCGTCATAGGACGTCATCCAGGGGGTGACTTTCTTGTCGAAGACCACTTCCTTGGCAAACTTGGAAAGACGGGCCTCGATGTAACGGGGAGCGGCGTTGGAGTCTCCGGTGAGGATGTTGCCCCAGTTCCCCTGGCAGTCGATGAGAAGACCTTTCTGCCCCAGCGTCACCAGGGCACCCAGGATGGAGGCGTCTCCGTGCGGATGGTACTGCATGGCCTGTCCCACGATGTTGGCCACCTTGGTGTAGCGGCCGTCGTCCATCTGGGCCATGGTGTGCAGCACGCGGCGCTGGACCGGCTTGAAACCGTCCACAATGTGCGGTACGGCACGGTCCAGAATGGTATAAGACGCATAGTCCAGGTACCATTCCTTGAACATGCCGGACAACTTGTACTTTTTGCTGTCGCTGCCCAGCAGCCTTTCGAATTTACCCGACGCAGCAGCGTCTTCTCCCAATTCTTCGTCGTCGTCTTCTTCTTCCGGGTTATTGATGTCGTCCCAATCTTCTGCCATAAGGATTAAAATTCATAACCGAAGCGGCGGAGTTCCTTGCGGCTCTCGCGCCAGTCGGGGTCAACTTTTACAAACGTACTCAGGAAGACCTTCTTCTGGAAGAAGTCTTCCATCTCCAGGCGGGCCTCGGTGCCCACTTTCTTGAGCATCTTGCCGCCTTTGCCGATGATGATGCCTTTCTGCGAATCCCGCATCACGTAGATGACGGCGGAAATCTCATAGCGGTCCTCGCCTTCATGGAAGGCTTCGATCTCCACCTGACAGGAGTAGGGGATTTCCTCGCTGTAGTTGAGGAAGATCTTTTCCCGCAGGATTTCCGAGGCGAAGAAGCGCAGGTTCTTGTCGGTAAACTGGTCTTTGTCGAACCAGGCCGGCGCCTCCGGCAGACGGCTGCTCACCGCCTCCAGGATACTCTCCATATTGAATTTCTCCTGGGCCGATGCAGGGATGATCTCTGCGTCCGGCAGTTGCTGCTTCCACCAGTCCATGAGTTCCACGACCTTCTCCTGGGTGGCCAGGTCGATCTTGTTGATGACCAGGATCACCGGACAGCCGACTTTGCGCAGTTTCTCGATATAGGCTTCGTTCTTGTCGCCCTTTTCCACGACATCCGTGACATAAAGGATGATGTCGGCGTCTCCGATGGCGGTGTCCACGAAGGCGAGCATATTCTCCTGCAGGCGGTAGTTGGGCTTCAGGATACCGGGGGTATCGGAATAGACAATCTGGTAGTCTTCTCCGCTGACGATGCCCATGATCCGGTGCCGGGTGGTCTGGGCCTTGGCGGTTACGATGGAAAGTTTCTCGCCCACCAGTGCATTCATAAGGGTGCTCTTCCCGACATTGGGATTGCCGATGATGTTGACGAAACCTGCTCTGTGTGCCATGCTATACGTATGCTCCCATCTTAAGGATGTTCACTTCACCTTCGGTGAGGTAGCGCCAGTCGCTTTTCTTGAGGCCTTTTTTGGTGAGGCCGGCAAAATAGACGCGGTCCAGGGCGCGGACCTCATAGCCCAGGGACTCGAAGATGCGGCGGACGATGCGGTTTTTGCCGGAGTGGATTTCGATGCCCAGTTGACGGTGGTCATGGGCGTCGATGAACTCCAGTTCGTCGGCGGCTACAACGCCGTCGCTGAGTTCGATGCCGGCAAGGATCTTCTGCTGGTCCTCGTCCGTGAGCGGGGAATCCAGGACCACCTGGTAAATCTTTTTCTTGTTGTAGGAGGGGTGGGTAAGATGTTCGGCCATCTCTCCGTCATTGGTGAACATGAGGACACCGGTGGTGTTCTTGTCCAGCCTTCCCACGGGGAATACGCGGGTGGGGCAGCCTTTCAGGAGGTCCATCACGGTTTTCTCCGCGTGCGGGTCGCTGGCGGTGGTCACATAGCCCTTGGGCTTGTTCATCACGATGTACACTTTCTCTTCCCCCTTGAGGCGCTGTCCGTTGAAGCGGACATCGTCGGTGAGGACGTTTACCTTGGTGCCCAGTTCGGTCACCACTTCTCCGTTGACGGTGACCACACCGCTCTGGATGAGGGTATCGGCCTCGCGGCGGGAGCAAACGCCGGAATTGGCGATGAATTTGTTCAGGCGCACCACTTCCTGGATTTCGGTGGGGGCGGTATCGTCATCGCTGTAACGGCCGCTCACCTGGGGCTTGCGGCTGAGCATGGCGTTCATGCCGGCATCGGCCTCGCTGCGTTTATTGTAAGATTTGCGGGGGCTGCCGGGACGCCCCTGGCCGAAGGACGGCTTGCCATAGCCGCTCTTGCGGGGAGTGCCGTTTCTGCGGTCTCCATAAGAGGATTTGTGCTCTCCGAAGGAGGAAGACTTGTGCTCTCCGAAAGAAGAGGACTTGTGCTCTCCGAAAGAAGAGGACTTACGCTCCCCGAAGGAGGAGGACTTATGCTCCCCGATGGAGGACTTGTGTTCTCCGTAGCGGGGTTTGCGGTCTCCGTAGGAGGGACGGTCTTCGTGATAACGGCGGGCCGGCCGCTCTGACGAATCAAAACTGCGGCTGGTGCTGTAATCTACTTTTTCTGCATGGCCTTCTGCGGGCCTTCTGGCGATACGCTTTCTCGTACCTTTCTTGATTTCTTCCATAAGATATAATACACTGACTTGCTCGACTCACGTCGATTACTTGAGTTTGAAGATATAGGTTATCGTTCCGGTTTGAATGGCGGGCGCGCCTGCGTCCATGTTAAAATGTGCTTTCAGGGCGGCGTTTCGGGCAGCCGTCCAAAGGGTCTTGTCGGTTACGGTGGTGCCTTCTGCACCGGCGATGGCTTCCGTCACGTTTCCGTACTGGTCCACTTTCACCTGCACCACTACGGTGCCGGCGGTCTGGGAATGATAGGAAGGACGGGGGAGGGAGCCCACCACGTTGCGCCCCTTCACGTGGGCGTTGGCGCTGCCTTCCGTTTTGCCTTCCCGGGTGTTGCCGTCCGGCTGGCCGGCCTTGAAGCCCTCGTGTGCTTCCGTGGCGCTGTGCGGGGTGGTGGCGCTATTGTCTTTCTGGCTCATGCCCGGGAAAGAAGCGCGGGGGTCCAGTTTGGGCTCTTCCACCTTGGGGGTGGGCACCTCTACGTCTCCGTGCGTGTCCGGCTTGGTGGCCGGCGTCACGTTGGGACGGTCGTTTACGTGCGGGGATTCGGCCTTCTGCACCAGTTCCACCTCCTTGGTCCGGTCCACTTCCTCGGCCTGGGGCTGCCGGCCGACGCGGGTACGGACGGGCCTTGCCTCCTGCACCTCTTCTTCAAATTCAATGAGGAGGGAAGTCCTTTCCGGCGGCGGGGGATCCAGGTATGTGAGACCGCTGGTGAGAAGCAGCACCAGCGCGGCGGCATGGATGCCCACCGTGGCCAGGATTCCGGTCACGTTGGCATTCTTTTCCCGCTTCTGTCGGGTGCGCTGGTACGGTTGCATCGTTATTCGGGTTGGGTTGCCAGAATCACTTTGTAGTGGTTCCGCTTGGCGATATTCATTATTTGCACCACCTCTCCCACGGGGACGCTCTGGTCGCTGTAGATGGAGAAAGTGGGATCCTCTTCCTGCGAGAGCAGGCCGATGAGTTCCATTTCCACTTCTTCGTAGGGGATGGGGTCCTTGGCGCCGTTCACATGGTAGGTGTACGTATCATCTCCCCAGTCCTTGATGCTCACGCTCACCGTGGCCTTGGCGTTCACCTGGCCCGTGCTCTTGGGAAGCAGGAGTTTGAGGGCGTTGGGGTTGATGAGCGTGGACGTCACCAGGAAGAAGATCAGCAGCAGGAACACGATATCCGTCATGCTGGATACCGAGAACGAGGCGTCAACTTTGGTGTTTCTCTTGAGTGCCATACGCTACTGCTCCTTGGCGGGTTCTTCATTGATGACGATGTCGATGAACTCCATGGTGGAGCTTTCCATCTTGTACACCAGGTCACTTACCTTGGAGGTGAGCCAGTTGTAGCCGAAGTAGGCGATGATACCCACGATGAGGCCGCCCACGGTGGTGAGCATGGCCGTGTAGATACCGCCGCTGAGGAGGGTGATGTCAATGTTGTTGCCGGCCTTGGACATGTTGAAGAAGGCCTGCACCATACCCATCACGGTGCCCAGGAAACCGATCATCGGGGCGCCGCCGGCGATGGTGGCCAGCAGCGGAAGGCCCTTCTCCAGACGGGCGACCTCTACGTTGCCGATGTTCTCGATGGCGCTCTGGATATCGGCCATGGGGCGTCCCAGACGGTGGATGCCGGTCTCGATCATGCGGGCTACCGGGTTGTCGTACTTCTGGCACAGGGTGATGGCGCTCTTGGTCTTTCCCTCGGAAACATAGTCGCGGATGTCCTGCATGAAGTGAGGGTCGATCTTGGAGGCGTTTTTGATGGTCCACCACTTGCGGCCGATCAGGTAGACGGCCAGGATGCTGAGGGCCAGGAGGACCCACATCAGGGGACCGCCCATGGTGAACATGGACCAGAGGCTCTCGTTCATGATGGTGGGCTGGATGGGATTTACCGCCTCGGCGCTCTGTGCGAGGGTGTCGGCGAGGTCGGCTTGAAGAAGAGGGAATAACATATTTTGTTGGTTTTACTTAATTCTATCCAATCTGCAAAGGTATGAAAAAAGAAGCGAAAAAAAAACCACAGAGCCTGTGGTTTATGCATCTTCTTCCAGACTGGGTCCGAGCGGAGGGAGCGCGTTCTTTCCGGAAGGGGCTTCCAGCCCGTGGTCGATGGCTTTGACCGCCGCCTTGACGATGCTCTGCTTCCCGTCCACCAGGCGTTTGCTGTTCTGCCTGAACCCGTCCAGGACGTCTTCCAGGTTCTTCTCCAGGGCGGCATTGTAACGGCAGAAGACGCCCACCCTTTCCACCATGTCCTGCGCGGCGCTCACAATCTCCGAAATGTTCTCCATCTGCTCCTTCTGCACCCAGGCGGTCCGGATGAGGCGGAGGAAGGGGATGAGGGTCTCTTCCGTGGTGAGGAGCACGTTCTTCCGGAAGGCCTTGGCGAAAAGGTCCTTGTCTTCCATCTTGGCCAGTTGGTAGGCTGCGTAGTTGGGGATGAACATGATCACATAGTCCAGCGTCTTGCGGCCCTCGACATACTTCTGGTATTCCTTGCCGGTGAGTTCCCGGATGTGGCTTTCCACCGACTCCAGGTTCCGGGCCGATGCCGCCGCCCGCTCTTCGTCCGTGTCGGCCGCAAAATAATCGGCCAGGGCGGTGAGGGACACTTTGGAATCGATGAGGATGTCCGTGTCGTCGGGGAAGTGGAGGGCGAAGTCGGGACGCATCTTCCGGCCGGTCTCCTCGTTCTCGATGCGGTTCCCCTTGCGGTCGCGGAGCCAGAATTCGGCGTCGTAGTCGTGCCCTTCGCGGAGGCCTTCGGCCTTGAGGATGTTCTCGAGGATGGTCTCTCCGAAGATGCCCTGCACCTTGCTCTGCCCCTTGAGGGCCTTGGCCAGGTCTTCGGCCGTGTTGCCGATGGAGGCGGTCTGCTCCCGGAGGTTCCTGACGGTCTCGGCAAACTGCGTCTTGATGGAAGAACTCTCCTTGAGGTGGGATTCTTTCTGGGCATCGAAGGCCTCTTTCATGGTGCGGATGTCCTTGCCCAGGTCGCCGGTGATTACCTTCATGGTTTCGGCGGCTTCCTTCTTGAGGGCTTCCTCCCGCTGTTTCATGAGTTTCTCGTTCTCCAGGGCGAGGGCCGTCTTGGCCGCTTCGATGGCCTTTTCCTGCCCTTCCCTCATTTTCTGGAGGCTTTGCTCATAGACGGCTTTTTCCTGCTCCCGGAGTTCCTTTTCCTGCTCGCGGAGCGTTTCGGACATGCGGGCGTCGGCATCCCGCCTCACCAGTTTGTTGTGCGTGACCAGCCAGGCCACGAAGGTGGCGACCAGCAGGCCGCCGGTCACGATGGCAACGATAGTGGGGATGTCCAAGTTTGTCATAATCAGATGATTTCGATTTCTCCGGACGGAATCCAGCCCTGGCGTCCGTCGGCCAGTTCAATGTTGGAGAAGCCGGAGACGTTGTCCAGGACTTTCACCCGCGTGCCTTCGTGGAGGATGAAGAGGTCTTTGGCGCTTTCGGCCGAAGGGGAACTCTTCACGGACGAGACGGGGCGCATCACGATGGCCATGTCCTGCCGCCGGGCCTCGGCGCGCTGCCACCGGGCGAAATCCCAGCCCAGCAAAGCCAGCAGGAGCGTGACGATGGCGGTGAAAAAGCCCGTGCGCCGCCGTGCCGATGTGCTTCCCAGCAGGAACAGCAGCACCAGGGCCACGGTGATTCCGAAGAAGACGAGCGACAGGACCGCCCAGGTGTTGGAAGGAAGCAGATAGCACAGGGCATGCCGCCACTGTTCGAAGAAAATCTCCGGAACCTCGTCAATCTTGTCCTGGGTCTGCGCCCGGGCGAATTCCAGGTTGTAGCGGACATCGGCGTCGGAGGGATCCAGGCGCAGCGCCCGTTCGTACCAGAGGATGGCCGGGGCGATTTCTCCGGTCTTGAAATAGGCGTTTCCCAGGTTGTAATACAGTTCGCGGGACATCATGCCCGTGGCCTGCACGTCCTTCCAGTCGCGGAGAGCCTGCGCATAGTCTCCTTCGGTGTAGGCGGCTACGCCGGCGTTCCAGAGCGAATCCGGATAGGCGAGCGGCTGTGCCTCGGCGGCAAACGGCAGGCCGACCAGGAGCAGGATGGCCAGTGCGGCAGACTTGACGGGCGTTTTTTTCATGGATGAGTCGATGGTTGTAATGAGTTTGACGGCCTGTTCGTAGTGGGCGTTCATGGCCTCGTGGCCGGCATCCGGGGAGTAGCGGGCCTCTTCGCAGGCGCTCAGCAGATCCACGAATTCCGTGACGGTGGCTTCCGGGACGCTGCCGGCAAGGAGGGCGGCGCTGATGTTCTCCTTGTTCTGGTCGGCCATGTCCATGGACAGTTTGTCGCCGATGAAGCCGATGAGCGAGCGGTGCAGTTCCTCGTAGAAGGCGGTGTAAAGGTTCTTCTGCAGGAATTCCCGGGCGGTGGAGAGGCGTTTCAGGGCCATCCGCGTGGCTTTGCGGTTCCGGTTTCCGGCTACATCGGCCCTTCGGGCGGCGGCTTTGCGCATGCCCAGCCAGCAGCCGGCGCCGGCCAGGAGCATAAGGACCAGCGTAATCCACCAGGCGGTGGAATGCACCAGGAAGCCTTTGTCCGTGCCGAGGGCGGTCTTGGTGCGGATGAAGCGGATGTCTTCACCGAGGTTCTTCACGCCCTTGCGGTCCACTACCAGCGTGGAACCGCCGTCCTGGACAGCGCTGCCGCCGGTCTGGGCCGACCGCGCCACCTTCAGGCTCAGGGCGGGCGTGGCGGTGCTCTCGTATTTCCGCTGTTTCACGTCGTAATAGCCATATTGCAGCGGGCCGATGGTGAACTCGCCCGGACTTCTGGGAATGAAAGGATATTCGAAGGTCTTGGACCCGGAAGTGCCGCTCTTGTCGGTATTCACGGTGGTCTTGACATCGTAGGATTCGAAATCGGGCGGGAAGGAGACCTTGGGAGCCTCCAGGAGGGCGATGTTGCCCTTTCCGCTCACGGTCACCAGCAGCGATGCGGCGTCGTGCGTCTTGAGGGAATCCTTGCTCAGGCGGGCCTGGACATGGAATTCACCCACGCCTCCGCCGAAGGAGGCCGGCGCTCCGGCCGGAAGGGCCGACACATGCAGGGTGGCGCCTTTGGTGGAAACCCGCTGCCGGGTGGTCACATAATCGTTGCCGAAGAAATCGTCGAAGATGGAGCCGGTCGAGGAGCGGGGACGCTGGACGTTCACCAGGCATACAATCTCTGCCGGCTCGATGGTCTGGTCTCCGGATTTCTGGGGAATGATGACCCAGCGGCGTAGGACGGCGGCATTGTACATGGTGCCGTCCACCTGTTCGCGCTGGAACTCGATATTGGAGGGTGTCTCCACTTCCTGGCTCCAGAAGCCCTTGAAAGTGGGGAACTTGGCATTCTCGAAACCCACCAGGTTGGCGCGGTGGTATATCTTGAGGGTGGCCGTGACCGGCTCTCCCACCACCACGGAACCGCGGCTCATGGACAGGCGCATGAAGATATCGGCATTGCCGGCCGCGGACTGGGAGGAGCCCCGGGCCTGGCTCTGCTGCTGTCCGCCTCCCTGGCTGCCGCCCTGCTGGCCGGATGCGGCCGCCTGTGAACCGCCGCCGTCCACCACCTGGATGGTGACGGCCTTGGAGCGCACCTCGGTCCCTTTCACCTTGGCCACGGCGGGCTGGATGGTGAAGGTTCCCGTCTTGCGGGCCTGGAGGATGTAGGTGTAGGAGGTCTGGGACGAGCGGGTGGTTTTTCCGTTGATGATCTGGATGCTGGTGGAAGACCCTTTCTGCGGGCCCCATACCACGGAGAAGTCATCGCCGGCTTCCCACTGGAAATCCGACGGGCTGTTTTCCCCTTCCACTACGAACACCACGTTGAACCGCTCCTGCAGTTCGACGATATTGTGTACTTCTACCCGCATGCTGGGCTGCGCCCACAGGGTGAGGGCGGCAAAGCAGGCGGTTAAGATTGCTGCGAGTCGTTTCATACGCTACCAATTCTTTTCCTTCTGACGGGATTTGAGGGCCTGGGCCTTCTTCTCGTCCACTTTTTCCTGGGTCTGTTTCTCTTTATCCTGGATGGCCTGGAGCAGTTGCTGGGCCTGCTGGGGACTCAACTGCGGCTGCTGCTGTTGCTGTTGCTGTTGCTGCGACGGGTCCTGGTTTTGCCGGCCCTGATTCTGGTCTTGATTCTGGTCCTGGTTGTTGTCCTGATTCTTATCCTGGTTCTTATCCTGGTTTTGGTCCTGATTTTGGTTTTGGTCCTGGTTCTGGTCTTTATTCTGATCTTGGTTCTGATCCTGATTCTGATTCTGATTCTGGTCCTGGTTCTGGTTCTGCTGCTGTTCCATCAGTTTGTTCCGGGCATAGATGTAGTTCTCCTTGGCCTCCAGGTCTTCGGGACGCAGCCGCAGGCTTTCCTTGAACATATTCACGGCCGTCTGCCAGTCCTGCTGGGCAATGGCCACGTCACCGCGGTTGAAGTAATAGTCGGCCGCGAACTTCTCCCCGGAGGCGGTCAACTGCACCGCGTCCAACTGCTTGGCCGCTTCTTCCATGTTCTGCTGGCGGTACAGGTTGCCCGCCAGGTTGTAGTGGGCCGCCACGGAGGTGGTGTCCAGCATAAGGCCCTTGCGGTAACTGATATCGGCCTCTGCATACTTTTCTTTCTTGAACAGGCGGTTTCCCTTTCTCAGGTCTGCCTTCTGGCCCCAGGCGGCGGTCACGCAGCCCAGCGCCAGGATGATGCACAACACTTTCCTCATACCTCGAACAGTTTGCGGCGGGGCTTGCGCTCGCCGATGAGCATTTCAATCACAAACAGCAGAAGGGCGATTCCGAAAAAGTACATGTACTGCTCGTCGTACTCTTCGAAGACGATGCTGCCAAACTCCTCGTCTTCCATGCGGCGGATGTCCTGGATGATGGGATTGAGGCCGAATTCCTCGCCGCCGGCATGGATGTAAGCGCCGTTTCCGGCCTTGGCGACGGCCCGGAGGGTTTCCTCGTCCAGTTTGGTCACGACGATTTCGCCGTTCTTGTCCCGCAGGAGGCTCCCGTTCACGGGAATGGGCTGTCCTTCGGCCGATCCGACACCGATGGTGTACACCTTGATTCCCAGTTCGGCAGCCTGCCGGGCGGCCTCTACGGGGTCGTCCTCGTGGTTCTCACCGTCGGAGATGACCACAATCACGCGGCTCTTCTCGCTCTGGGCGCTGAAACTCTTGATACTTAGGCGGATAGCATCTCCGATGGCCGTTCCCTGGACGGGGATGGAGCCGGTGTCGATGCTTCCGAGGAACATCTTGGCGCTCACATAGTCGGTGGTCACCGGCAACTGGACGAACGACGTTCCGGCAAAGATCACCAGGCCGATGCGGTCGTCCTGCAGGCGGTCGGTGAGCCGGGCGATGGACAGTTTGGCGCGCTCCAGGCGGTTGGGGGAGTAGTCCTCGGCCAGCATGGAGTTGGAAACGTCCAGGGCGACGATGATTTCCGCGCCGCGGGTGGTCCGTTCGGCCAGGCGGGCACCGCTTCTGGGCCGGGCCAGTCCGACGGCGAAAAACAGGAAGGCCAGGCAGAAGAGCACCATCCGCACCCAGCCTTTGGAGCGGGAGCGGGACGGCATGAGGGCTTCTACCAAGGCGGGGTCTCCGAGTGCCTTCACCCGCCGGCCGCGCAGGTATCGCAACACAGCGTATCCCACGAGGAAAACGGGGATCAGCAGCAGCAGATACAGGTATTTGGGGTCTGCAAACAGTAGCATCACGGAAGCCTCCTTAACAGGGCGCCGACAAGCAGTTCCAGAAGCAGGCACACAAGGGCTGCCAGCGCATAATTCTTAAACAAATCTTTGTACACCGGGAACGAGTCCACCGAGGTGCGGGTCTTTTCCATCTGGCCGATTTCGCCGTAGATTTCGGCCAGTTTGGTGTTGTCGGTGGCGCGGAAATAACGGCCGCCGGTGCCGTCGGCGATGCCTTTCAGGAGGGCCTCGTCAATCTCTACGGGAATGTTCTGGAGTTCGATGCCCCAGGGGGTCTGGACCGGGTAGGGGGCCGTTCCGTTGGCCCCGACGCCGATGGTATAGACCCGGATTCCGTATGTCTTGGCTATCTCGGCAGCCATGGAAGGGTCTATCTCGCCCATGTTGTTCACGCCGTCGGTGAGCAGGATCACCACCCGGCTCTTGGCGTCGGAATCCTTCATGCGGGCCACGGCGGTGGCCAGGCCGTTGCCGATTGCGGTGCCGTCTTCGATGAGGTCGGTCTGCACTTCCTTCATCAGGTTGATGAGGGTGGCGCGGTCGGTGGTGAGGGGGCACTGGGTGTAACTCTCACCGGCAAAGACCACGATTCCCATGCGGTCGCTGGGCCGCTGGGCGATGAACTCGATGGCGATGTCCTTGGCGGCGCTCAGGCGGTCCGGCGAGAAATCGCGGGCCAGCATGGAGGTACTCACGTCCATCGCAAAGACAATGTCGATGCCTTCCGTGTCCACTTTCTCCACCTGGGAGGAAGAACGCGGACGGGCGATGGAAATGATAAGGAGCACCAGGGCGGCCGTCCGCAGGATGAACGGCAGATGCCGCACCCATTCCAGGACCGACCTTCCGCCCGCTTTCCAGGCATCCAGGGCCGAAACCCGCAGGTGAGCCCTGCGGTCCTTGAACTCGATCCAGAGGTAGCGGACGACAAGGAGTGCCGGAATGGCCAGCAGCCAGAGAAGATAGGGATACTCAAAGTACATGGCTAATCCTCCTCCTCTTTCTCTTTCTTATCGTCCTCGCCGGCTTGTCCGGCGATCTCCTGCTCGTAGGTGGCCGTCACGAAGTGGATGGCCTGCGGCAGCACTTTGGCGTTTTCCTCGTCGGAGACGGTGAGTTTGGCAAATTTGACGAAATCGGCCGTCTCGAAGAGGGTTTTCATTTCGTGATAAAGGTCTTCCGGGATGTCGCTTCCCTGCAGGTCTGCGAAGATTTCGGCCGTGGTCATTTCCATGGCCCCTACGCCATAGCGGGAGACGATGTACTCGCGCAGGGCGTCCGTTACGCCGGAATAGAAGGCCTTCTGTTTTTCCGGCTTCCAGAACTTGTCTCCGCGCAACTGGTCCAACTTGCGGAGGGCCCGGATATGGGCGGGCTCCGCGTTCCGGGCTTCCTCCTTCTTGCGGGAACGTCCGGTGAGCCAGAGGATGAGGGCCGAGAGGGCCATCAGCACCATGGCCGTTCCGTAAATCCACGGGAACAGTTCCTTGAGGGTGTAGGGGAATTGGACCTGGTCCTTGATGTCATGGGCCTGGAAAGACTCCATGTCCACGGGCAGTTCCTTCACTTCCAGCGGCTCTGCGGGGGCTTTGAACACCAGCGTGTCCCCGTTGACCAGAACCGGAAGGTCCGGCAGTTCAAAGCGGCCGCCCGTCCAGGTGGTCAGCAGGAGGGATGCCTTGATATTGTAGCGGGCGGGCGTCTCCTTGCGCCGGCTCACCCGGACGGAGTCCACCTGCCACTGCCCCAGGATTTCCAGGGGGGCGTCCTTCTCCATTTTCAACTGGGGAAGGACCAGGGGTGTTCCCTCCTCGATATTCTCCAGGGCAAAACCGTATCGCAGTTGGTCGGCGACCAGGATGGAATCCCGTTTCTGGAGAGGCTCCAGGAAGGTTTCTCCACCCTCTTTGCGCAGACCCTCCGCGCCGGCCAGGGCCGATACGGTGAGAAGGAGGGGTATGAGGGTTCTTACAAGTTTCATCTTCTTTGGAATAAATCCATCAGGCCGCGCACATAGTCTTCGTCCGTGCCGATGTCCACGTGGTCCACCTGGTAGCGGAGGAAGAGGCGGTCGGCTCCGGCCGTCGAGGTGCGGAACCAGTTTTCATAAGCGCTGCGGACACTCCGGGAGCCGGTGTTGATCCAGCGGGAGGCCCCGGTTTCGGCATCCTTGGCATGGACCAGGCCCACGTTGGGGAGGTATTTCTCCCGGGGGTCGCTTACGCGGATGACGGAGAGGTCGTGGCGGTTCACGGCCACTTTCAGGGCGTCTTCATAGCGCGGGGCACCATCGGCCCGTACATCCAGCATGTCGCTGAGCACGAAGGCGGTGCACTTTTTCTTGATGGCGTTGGTCAGATAGCGGAGGGCTTCGCCGATGTCGGTGCCGTCGCTCTCGGGCTCGTATTCCAGGATTTCCCGGATGATGTGCAGAAAGTGCGTACGGCCCTTTCCCGGGGGAATGAACTTCTCGACATGGTCGCTGAACAGGATGCACCCCACCTTGTCGTTGTTCAGGATGGCACTGAAAGCGAGGGTGGCGGCAATCTCGGCGATCTGTTCCCGCTTGGTCTTCACGGCTGTGCCGAAAAGGCCGCTCCGGGAGATGTCCACAAGCAGCACCACCGTGAGTTCGCGCTCTTCTTCGAACACTTTCACATACGGGGCGCTCATGCGGGCCGTCACGTTCCAGTCCATGTTCCGCACATCGTCTCCGTACTGATACTCACGCACTTCGCTGAAGGCCATGCCCCGTCCCTTGAACGCGGAATGGTATTCTCCGGCGAAGATCTGGTGGCTCAGCGCCTTGGTCCGGATCTCGATTTTGCGGACTTTCTTTATGAGTTCTTCCGGTGTCATTACGGGACGATGACCGCGTTGATGATCTTTTCGATAATCTGTTCGGGCGTGACATTTTCCGCCTCCGCCTCATAGGTGAGGCCGATACGGTGGCGGAGCACCTCGTTGCAGACGGCCCGCACGTCTTCCGGAATCACGTAGCCGCGGCGTTTGATGAAGGCATAGGCCTTGGAGGCCATGGCCAGGGAGATGCTGGCACGCGGGGAGGCTCCGTAAGAGATGAAACTTTCCAGTTGCTTGAGGCCGTATTCTCCGGGGGTACGGGTGGCATAAACGATATCCACGATGTAGCGCTCGATTTTTTCATCCATGTACACGTCGCGGACCACGCTACGGGCGCGGACGATGTCTTCCGGCTTCACCACGGCCTGGGCCTTGGGGAATTCTCCGCTGTTGTTCATGCGGATGATCAGGCGCTCCTCCTCTTTCTTGGGGTAGGAGACCACGACCTTGAGCATGAAACGGTCCACCTGGGCTTCCGGAAGGGGATAGGTGCCTTCCTGCTCGATGGGGTTCTGCGTAGCCATCACCAGGAACGGTTCCGGCAGTTTGTAGGTGTTTTCGCCGATGGTGACCTGATGCTCCTGCATGGCTTCCAGCAAGGCGCTCTGAACCTTGGCCGGGGAGCGGTTGATTTCATCGGCCAGGACGAAATTGGCGAAGATGGGACCCTTGTGCACCTCGAAACTTTCGTTCTTCTGGGAGTAGATGAGGGTGCCCACGACGTCGGCCGGGAGCAGGTCCGGGGTGAACTGGATACGGCTGAACTTGGCATCTACGGCCTGGGACAAGGTGTTGATGGCCAGGGTTTTGGCAAGTCCGGGGACGCCTTCCAGGAGGATATGGCCGCCGCTCAGCAGGCCGATGAGCAGATTGTCTACCAGATGTTTCTGTCCTACGATGACTTTCCCCATTTCCAGGGTGAGAAGGTCAACGAAGGAACTTTCTTTCTGGATTCTCTCGTTTAATTCACGGATGTTAACGGATTCCATATATTTTACTAATTTTGCATATGCGTTATTTCCTTTGCCTCTCCTATGACGGGAGCGCTTTCTGCGGTTGGCAGATCCAACCCTCCTCGCCTTCGGTCCAGGCCTGCCTGGAAAGGACCCTTTCCCGTCTCCTGAACCGCCCGGTAAGCGTTACCGGCGCAGGGCGGACAGACACCGGCGTGCATGCCGCGGGCTACATTGCGCACTTTGATTGGGACGGAAACCTGCCCTTCGAGGCATCCGATTTTACCTACAAATTAAATGCCATGCTGCCCCGTGAAGTGGTGGTTCATTCGGTCACTCCCGTAGCCGAAGACCTGCACGCCCGCTTCAGCGCCCGGTGCCGGGAATATACCTATTTCATACACAGGCGGAAGGACCCTTTCCTGCGGAACTATTCCTGGCTCTGCGGCTATCCGGTGCTGGATTTTGACGCCATGAACGAGGCCTGCCGGTATCTTCCGGGAACGCACGATTTTTCCTGCTTCGAGAAAACCGGCGGGGACAACAAAACCTCCGTCTGCACCGTCCGGGAAGCCTTCTGGAAGCCTTACACCCCCTCGCATATCCAGGTAATGAGTGATCCGGCGGAGGTTGTCCCCCCTGAAACCTCCGCCGACTACTGGTATTTCCGAATCGCAGCGGACAGGTTCCTCCGGAACATGGTACGGGCCACCGTGGGCTCGCTCATCGAGGTGGGCCGGGGGAAACACCGGCCCGAATGGATTGCCGAACTCATCGAGAGCGGTACGCGCTCAGATGCGGGCGAATCCGTTCCCGGACACGCCCTTTTCCTGAACAAGGTGGAATACTAAGACGGCCGTCCATCGGCCGGCATCGGATGTCTCCGGAACCTGCCTCCAAAGCCCTGACACAAATATCCTGTGGTCGAAGTGGTGTATTTTTATTATCTTTGCACCCGCTATGAAAATTCTTTTCGTTATCAATAACTTCTATATCCCGGGGAACGGGATATCGGCATCCGCCCGCCGGACGGTGGCGGCACTCAAAGCCATCGGTGAAGACGTACGCGTTTTGGCCGGACCCAATCCGGACCCTCAGGGCCCTCAGCCGGATTTTCCCCTGAAGGAATTCAAGTTTCCCATCTTCCAGCCCATTATCGAATCCAGCGGTTTCTCCTATGCCGACGGAGATATGAAAGTGATTGAAGAAGCTGTCCGCTGGGCCGATGTCGTGCACCTCCACGAAACCTTCGTGCTGCAGTGGAAAGCCATCCGGATAGCCAAGAGACTGGGCAAGCCCCTGACGGCCACCTTCCACATGTTCCCGGAGAATCTGATCTATTCGCTGGGAATCGGACCGCTCCGCAACTGGAAATGGCTCAACCGCACCCTCCTGAAACTGTGGAGAAAGCATATCTATAATGAATGTGCCTTTGTTCAGTGCCCCACCGAAACGGTGCTGGACCGCCTGCGCCGCTATCATTTCAAAGCCAAACTGGGTGTCATTTCCAACGGAATCATTCCGGATGCCTGCCGCAGACCCCAGACTCCGCCGGAGCGCTATCTGGATCCGGAGCGCCCCTTCGATATTCTGTATATCGGCCGGCTTTCTCATGAAAAAGACCAGCCCACGCTCATGGAAGCCATGCGCTATAGCAAGTACGCCCGGCGCATCCGCCTCCATTTTGCCGGGAACGGTCCCCAGTGCAAACGCTATAAAAAGAAGGCGGAAAAACTGTACAGGGAGGGCGTTGTAGGGTATGAACCTGTTTTCAGTTTCAACACCCGTGACGAACTTCGGCAACTGGCCGCAACGGCCGATCTCTGCCCGCACTGCGCTCCCATTGAAGTGGAGGGCCTTTCCATCATGGAGGCCATGCAGCAGGGTGCCTGCCCGATTATTGCCGTAAGCCCGTACAGCGGTACTTCCCAGTTTGCACTGGACCGCCGCTGCAAGTTCCCGGCCCAGAATCCCGAAGCGCTGGCCGGCCGCATCGATTATTGGCTGGACCACCCCCGGGAGCGCTGGGAAATGGGACTCCGCCATGCCAAGTCCATGGAACAGTATGATATTGAAAAGTCTGCCAGAGCGTTCCGGGACGCCCTGGCAGCCACTTTGAAATAATTCTTTCCTTCGTCCGGAATGACATGGGACTTGTCATTCCGAGGCGGGTTCACCTGCTTTTTAGCAGCGGTTGAGCGGGCGGCCGGATGTCATCATGTGGACCTTGCGCTTGACCTCGTCCAGGACCAGTTTGTGCGCGATGCGCTCCGCCGTCTGGGACTCGGTGGGCTCTTTGGCGGTAAGGGCGGCGAAATGCTCGTTGGCCGACGCCAGCACCGTGTCAATCAAATCCACGATGCTCACCATGTCCTTTTCCTCGAAACCGCGCGAGGTGATGGCCGGCGTGCCGATGCGGAGACCGGACGTGGCGAAGGCGCTGCGGCTGTCGAAGGGAACCATGTTCTTGTTCACGGTGATATCGGCCCGGACCAGTTCCTTTTCGGCCACGCGGCCGGTAAGGTCCGGGAATTTGGTGCGGAGGTCGATGAGCATCAGGTGGTTGTCCGTTCCTCCGGAGATAATCTTGTACCCGCGGGAGATGAACTCCCGGCACATGGCGGCGGCATTGGCCAGCACCTGTTTCTGGTACTCTTTGTATTCCGGCTGGGCCGCCTCGAAGAAGGCCACGGCCTTGGCGGCGATGACATGCTCCAGCGGACCGCCCTGGATGCCTGGGAATACGCTGGAATTGAGGATGGCGCTCATTTTCTTGATTTCGCCCTTCGGCGTAGTGAGGCCCCAGGGATTGTCGAAGTCCTTGCCCATGAGGATGATGCCGCCGCGCGGGCCGCGGAGGGTCTTGTGGGTGGTGGAAGTGACGATATGGGCGTATTTCACGGGGTTCTTCAGGAGGCCGGCGGCGATGAGACCGGCGGTGTGGGCCATGTCAATCCAGAGGATGGCGCCCACCTTGTCGGCGATGGCGCGCATGCGCTCGTAATCCCACTCGCGGGAATAGGCCGATGCGCCGCCGATGATGAGTTTGGGCTTGCATTCGAGGGCCTTGCGTTCCATCTCGTCGTAATCCACCCGGCCGGTTTCCGGATTCAGCCCATAGGCCACCGGATGATAAAGGATGCCGGAGGCGTTCACGGGGGAACCGTGGGTGAGGTGACCGCCCATGGAGAGATCCAGTCCCATGAAGGTGTCTCCGGGATGGAGGATGGCCATGGTCACGGCCATGTTGGCCTGTGCACCGGAGTGCGGCTGTACGTTGGCGTATTCTGCATCGTACAGGGCGCAGAGACGGTCGATGGCCAGTTGTTCAATCTGGTCCACCACTTCGCAGCCGCCATAATAGCGCTTGCCCGGATAGCCCTCTGCGTATTTATTGGTGCAGATGGAGCCCATGGCGGCGAGCACCTCGTCGGAGACATAGTTTTCGGAAGCGATGAGTTCCAGGCCGGAGGACTGGCGTTCCTGTTCCTGCTTGATGAGATCGAATATTTGAAGATCGCGTTTCATAATTGAGTGGTTAGATTGATTTCCTATTCTACAAATATACGCAAAATCTCTTACCTTTGCAGTGTGAAAGACAGAAAACTTCTCAATATCGAACTGGGCCGCCTGACGCCGCAGCAGTACAGGCATCAAAGGCCGATGAGCGGCATCGTCCTGGTACTGGACAATGTCCGCAGCGCGCACAATGTGGGATCGGCCTTCCGGACGGCCGACGCCTTCGGGGTGGACCGGGTCTATCTGGGCGGAATCTGCCCCGTACCGCCTTCTCCCGAACTGCGCAAAGTCGCCCTCGGCGCCGAGGAGGTGGTTTCCTTCGAACATGTGGAAGACGTCGTCGCCCTGGTCCGCAGGCTCCAGGCCGAAGGCTACACGGTTGCCGCCGTGGAGCAGACGGTCCATTCCGTGAAACTGGACGCTTTCCAGCGTGTCCCCGGGCAAAAGTACGCCCTCGTCTTCGGCAACGAAGTGGACGGAGTACAGCAGGCGGTTGTCGATGCCTGCGACTTTTCCCTGGAAATCCCCCAGCGGGGCACCAAGCATTCCCTCAACGTCTCCGTCTCCGTGGGCGTCATCCTCTGGTCCCTGCAATAGCCCCCCTGCCCTCCTGCGCCCTCCTGCGCCCTCCCGCCGCCCTCCTGCCCGCCCCCCCAGCCCCTCGCCCCTCCCCGCCCAGCGGCTTGTGCCAGGCTTTGACTCGAGTTTTAATTTGCTGATTCACAAGCGTTTGTAAAATCGGCCCCAGCCCATGGCACTGTTTTTTTTGGGTGTCGGGCTTGCGCTTTTTTGTAAGCGCTTAATAACGAACTTATTACAAAAGCCCTCCAGCCCGGTACGTTATTATCGGAGAAAAATACGTATCTTTGAAAAAATTTAGAAAGATATGAACAAGACATCGGCCATTGCAAAAACCACCTGGATTTCACTTGCGGTCACTGCGTTAGTGATTTTGGTTGTTACTTCCTGCTGCACCACCATCGATTCCGCTTCCGTGGGCATCAAGTTCAAGAAGTGGAGTTCCAACGCTTCCCTTAAGGGCGGTGTGGAAGGGACCTGCCGGGGCTGGGTATGGTACAACCCCATCACAGAGAGCATTTTCGAATACCCTACTTTCATTCAGCGTGTTACCTATGAGCCTTTCACGGTGAATCCCAAAGATGCCGCCATCTTCTCCATGACACCTACCCTGGCGTACCAGATAGATGAGAGCAAAGCGGTAGATATCTTCATCAAGTACAGAAAACCTGTGCGAGAACTGGAGATGGGATACATCAACACCTGTATCTTCGAGGCCTATCGTACCTGTGCCAACAACTACACCTCCGACGAACTCATGGCCAACCGGGCCAAGTTCGAGAACGAAGTACGCGCCCGCCTGGACGAATCCATGAACCAGGAAGGCTTCATCGTCCGTGAGTTTACCACCAAGATTGACCCGCCGGCATCCCTCACAGAGGCCATCAACGCCAAGAACGAAGCCGTCCAGAACGCCCTCAAGGCCGAAAACAAGGTGAAAGAGGCCGAGGCCGAAGCCAAGATTGCCATCGCCAAGGCCAAGGGTGAGGCCGAGGCCCAGCGCATCCAGGGTGACGGTGAAGCCTACTACAACCGCGTTGTAGCCGCTTCCCTCAATGCTCTCTTGGTGCAGCAGTACGCCATCGAGAAGTGGGACGGCAAACTACCTACCTACAACGGCTCCAGCGCCCTTCCCTTCATCAATCTCACCAAATAGCATTTTTTCTGAGAAAAGAAAATTATTTCACACATCGGCCTTGCAACCACCTGCGAGGCCGATTTTTTGGTTCGCCCAGCATGAACGTACTCTAACGGGTGCAAGTCCCCAAACCGCCCTGATAGTGGGAAGGTTACAGCCAAAGGCAAGGGTGTCCGCCGTGAGACGGAATCTAAAGGAAGCCGGCGG